>Ga0224495_10000083_pt1 | contig 70041 bp, 72 predicted proteins | sample SF_Jul11_sed_USG_FD_168128 | JGI IMG/M metagenome (GOLD analysis project Ga0224495, IMG submission 168128) | Sediment microbial communities from San Francisco Bay, California, United States - SF_Jul11_sed_USGS_4_1 | ecosystem: Environmental > Aquatic > Marine > Sediment | place: USA: California...
GCTGGACAGGACCTCGGCCTTGATCTCGGTCTTCCCCAACTCCGCGATCCGGGAGCGGTATTCCGTGCCCCTGCCGTCGCACAGCAGCAGCTCGTCGCCGGTCTTCATGCGCAGCACCGCGGCGATATGGCGCACATCCTCGTCAGTGACCGTGATGACGGCCCCGTTCACCTGCGATGGCGCAATGAAGAACCTGGGCAATCGTGCCATAGACCTGCTCCGCTCTCCCCGAACAGCGCTTTCGGGGTTGACACCTTTCCTTGAACACGCTAATATCTACCTCGGGTTCGTGAACAGCATGATAACATAATTTTCCTGGCAAAGGGAGAGTTCCATGAACAAGTACAATGTCAACGAAGTCCTGGAAATGGCCGTGCAGACCGAGAGGATCGGGTACCAGTTCTACACCTCCATGGCAAAGAAGTTCGAGAAGGACGCTGAACTGACCAAGCTCTTCAGCCAGCTCGCGTCAAAAGAGCAGAATCACGAGAAGACCTTCACGGACCTCAAGAACATGGTGGCCAAGTCGGGATCGGAACCGGTGGAGTGGGACGAGGTGTCGAACTACATGCGGGCCTTTGTTGAATCGGAATTCTTCCTTGGCAAGGGCAAGTCCCTGCCGTCCATGGACCATATCAAGACCGTGAAGGACGCGGTCAAGTTCGCCATGGGCTTTGAAAAGGAAACCCTCCTCTACTTCCTGGCCCTCCGCGGGGTGGTGAAGGAAAAAGAGATCGTCGATGAGGTGATCAACGAGGAAAAGAGCCACATCATGTGGCTGGCCGCTTTCAAGACAGCATAGTGTCCCTCTCTGCTGGCGCCATGAAAACCGAAAAGCCCGGAGCGATCCGGGCTTTTTTGCTAAAGCGATAAGCACTAGAGCTGTCAGCAAGCCAAACATCGGTTACCCCGTGCCGTCGTCGGCTTTCTCACTTCGCCGTTCGCGCTTGATCCTGCGATCGCTTACCCCTTACCACTTTATCACTTACCCCTGACTTCAGGAGTTCCCCCACGGTCACCAGTTCGAATCCCCGCTTCCGCAGACCGCTTATGACACCGGGCAGCACCTCGGCGGTATGCACGCCGTTCCGGTTCATGTGGAACACCACGATGCTGCCGCCTTTGGCGTCCTCCACCACGGCGCGGGCGATCTTCTTCGGCGTGAGCCCGGGGTCGGGGTCCCCTGAAGCGACATCGTACTGGATCACCGTCAATCCAGCCCGCGCAGCAAGCTTCGCCACCCGCTCATCCACCTCGCCAAAGGGCGGCCGGAAATATTTCGGCCTTTTTCCCGTGAGTTTCCTGATGATGGCCTGTGTGCCCCTGAGCTCCCGCAGCACCCGTTCGTCGTCCTTCGCGGTCATATGCGGATGCCAGTAGGCGTGATTGCCGATCTCGAACAGGGGCTGCGCCGCCAGTTCCCGCGCCCGCTCCTCGTTCTTTTCCACCCACCTGCCGCTCATGAAGAGCGTGGCATGGACCTTTTCCCGCGTCAGCACCTCGACCACCTGTTGGTCGTATTCATCATGATGGCTGGTCGGGCAGGCGTCAAAGGTCAGCGCGACCTTCTTCACGTCCCGGGGACCGTGCTCGATGATGAGGGGGGTATTCTCCGCAAAGGCGGGAACTGCGGGGAACGAGATGCAAAGAAGCGAAAGAACGATCTTGCGAATGCACATGGACCATTATAACAAAAGGACAGAGGAAAAAGAAATTCTTTGTGTTTTACCACGGAGTCACAGAGACCACGGAGTGGGTCTTGGGACAGACCAGAGAATGCTTCAGAGGATCCTTGCGCAAGCAGTACAACCAGATCGTATTGATCGAACCACAAATCGAGACCGGTCTGATGGGAAGCCCTCACTGACAATATCAGCCAGCGGGCATGCCCGGCAACTGTCCATGATCTCATCTGCTAATCTCCGTGGCTCCGTGCCTCCGTGGTTAATGTCTTTTTCAATACCGTCTCCTTCCTCTTTCCTATTCCCCCAGAACCCTTTATAATGCTTTCGTGAACATCCGGGCATATCTCCAGTCCAATCCACTGGTCCTTGCACCCATGGCGGGTATCACGGACCTGCCTTTCCGCGTCATCTGCCGCGAGATGGGCGCGGGCATCGTGTACTCGGAAATGGTGAGCGCCGAGGCGCTCATCCGCGACCAGAAGCGAACCCTGACCCTGCTGGCCACGGAGCCGCGGGAACGGCCTGTGGCCTTCCAGATCTTCGGTTCCCGTCCCGCGTCCATGGCCGAGGCGGCCCGGATCCTTTCTGAACGGGATATCGACATCATCGACATCAACATGGGCTGTCCGGTGCCCAAGGTGCTCAAGAGCGGCTCCGGATCGGCCCTGCTCAGGGCACCCGGGCTCGCACGGGAGATCATGGAAGCCGTGGTTACGGCGTCCGCGAAACCCGTGACGGTCAAGATCCGCCTCGGATGGGACGCAAAGAACATCGTGGCCGAGGAACTTGCCCGGTCGGCCGAGCAAGCCGGCATCGCTGCGATCACGGTCCATGGCCGCACCCGGGTGCAGGGCTTCTCCGGCTCAGCCGACTGGAGCATGATCGGAAAGGTGAAGCGCTCGGTCGCCATCCCGGTGATCGGGAACGGCGATGTCCGCTCCGGCGCTGACGCGCGGCGGATGCTCGACGAGACCGGATGCGACGGTGTCATGATCGGCCGGGCCATCCAGGGCAATCCCTGGATCTTCCGCGAAGCCGCCGCGTTTCTCCGGACCGGCGCCCCGTCCCCGCCGCCGTCGATCGAGGAGCGACGAACAGTGATGCTGCGCCATCTCAACGACGTTATTTCCCTGCTCAGCGAGAACGTCGGCGTCAGGGAGATGCGCAAGCACCTGTGCTGGTATACCAAGGGCCTGACCGGCGGCGCGGAGTTCCGCGAACGGGTCAACCACCTGGAGGCTTTGGACGCTGTCATCAGCGAGATCACTACCTTTTTCGAGGCCCAGGCGGTCCACCGGCCCGAGCCTGTTGTCTGAACCGGTGTTTGGACTGGCTTTTCATCGGCAAGGCAGGTACAATTTTTACATAGATCATCCATGACCTGCACAGGAGGATGCCCGCATGATCCATAGGACCGCTGATCGTGTTATCCGCGTACTGATCCTGACCTGCCTGGCGCTGGGTATCGCGCTTGCCGCGATCGCGCAGGAGCCGCTCAAGCTCGGTGTCCATCCCTACCTTTCAGCGTCGGAAGTGGTCAAGCGCTACACGCCGCTGGCCGAGTATCTCGCCCGGGAGATCAAGCATCCAGTTTCGGTAGAAGTGTCAAGCACCTATGGCAACCATATCCAGAAGATCGGCCAGGGCGCGCTTGATATTGCGTTCATGGGGCCGGGATCCTATGTCATCCTTACCAGCCAATACGGCAAACGCCCGATCCTGGCCGCGTTCCGGACCAAGGAAGGCAAGGTATTCCACGGCCACATCATGGTGCGCAAGGACAGCCCGATCACCACCCTGGGCCAGCTCAAGGGAAAGCGTTTCGTGTTCGGCGACCGGGATTCCACCATGAGCCATGTGGTACCGCGCCATCTGCTGCTCAAGAACGGCGTTGATGTCAAGCAGCTTGGCTCGGTCAGCTTCGTCGCGAACCACGATAACATCGCGCTCGGCATTCTCGCCGGCACCTTTGACGCGGGAGCGGTCAAGGAGGAGGTATTCCTGAATTACCAATCCCAGGGCCTGCGGTCACTAGCCCGGACGCAGCCGATCATGGACCACATCTTCATCGCCCGGACAGGACTGCCAAAGGACCTTGTGCAGGCGCTCGGCAAGGCACTCATCCATATTACCGACACGGCAGAGGGGAAGAAGATCCTGTTCGACATACGCAGCGACGTCGTCTCCCTTGTCCCCGGCGATGACCGGGACTTCGACAATCTCCGCGCCATCGTAAGCGACCTGGAAAAGGCGGGCGTAGACCTATGACCCGCCGCCGGTACCGGGGGGCGCTCATCGCGTTCATCGTTGTCCTGTTCTGCTTCCTGCTTATCGAAGCGTCGCTCGTCGCCGTGCAGCAGGGCCGCCTGCTGACCGACATGACCCGCGACACGATCGAATCTGAGCTCGATCTCATGTCCGATGCCTTCTACGAATCCCTGCTCAAAGCCGATTACATCACCATTCGCACCTTCATCCAGCGTTGGGGAGAATCGCACGACGAATTGGTCCTGATCCGCGCGCTTTCGCCGAACGGCTTTGTGGTCGGCGAGTTCAGAAGGCCGCCGTCCGGGAACGCCCGCACCTATTCTCTGACCAGGACGCTACGCCATGAGGGCATGCCGCTCTTGACCCTCGAGCTGGTCGGCGACCACCGCGAGGCCGAGGCTGTCGTGGCCAAGCTCCGGACACGCCTCTTTGCCGGCGCGGTCCTCTTCACCGCGGTGCTGGGAACGGTCCTGTGGTATTCCCAGCGCAGAATGGCGCTTATCCCGCTGGAGCAGGAGATCGCGCTCCGGCAACAGGCGGAAAAGCGCCTTCAGGAGGCTCACGATGCGCTGGAAACAAAGGTCCGCGAGCGGACCGCGGACCTGGAGCGCGAGCTTGAGGAGCGAAAACGCGTGGAGGCCGAGCTGGTGCGCAAAGAAGAACGGGTGCATCTGCTGCTGAACTCCACGGCCGAGGGCATCTACGGCATCGACACTAACGGCGGCTGCACCTTCTGCAATCCTTCCGGCCTGCGGATGCTCGCGTACGAGCGCGAGGCCGACGTCATCGGCAGGAACATGCATACCCTGATCCATCACAAACGGCCGGACGGCACACCTTATCCCGAGCAGGACTGCAAGATCTACCAGGCGTTCAGGACCACCCAGCCGTGCCATGTGGAGAACGAGGTCTTCTGGCGGTCCGACGGTTCCCGCGTTCCCGTGGAATACTGGTCCTACCCCCTCTTTGAAAAAGGCGCCGTGATCGGCGCGGTCGTTACCTTCATCGACATATCCGCCCGGAAACGGCTTGAGACCCAGCTTGTCCAGTCCCAGAAGATGGAGGCCATCGGAACGCTGGCAGGCGGCGTTGCCCATGACTTCAACAACATCCTGACCGCGATCATCGGTTACGGGAGCATTCTTCAGCGCAAGATGGGCGACGAGGATCCCCTAAAGAAGAACGTCCATAATATCCTCGACTCGGCGCAGCGCGCAGCGCGGCTGACCAAGAGCCTTTTGACCTTCGGCAGGAAGCAGGTGATGGCTCCGCTGCCGGTCGACCTGAACTCGGTGGTGCGGCGGGTCGAGAAGCTGCTGGTGCCGCTGATCGGCGAGGATGTGGAGCTCCGGACGGACCTGTCCGAGGCCGACCTGGTCGTCAAGGCCGACGCCGGCCAGATCGAGCAGGTGCTCATGAACCTCGCGGCCAACGCGCGCGACGCCATGCCCGGCGGCGGATGCTTTACTGTCCGGTCGGAGCAGACACTGCTCGATGATGAGCAGGCCCACTTGCACGGCGTTCCGGCTCCGGGTGCCTACGCGGTCCTCTCCGTGTCCGATACCGGCACAGGCATGGATGAGGAGACCCGGACCAAGATCTTCGAGCCTTTCTTCACGACCAAGGAGGTCGGCAAGGGCACCGGCCTCGGCCTGGCCATTGCCTACGGCATCATCAAGCAGCACAGCGGGATCATCACCGTGTACAGTGAGCAGGGAAAAGGATCGACCTTCAAGATCTACCTGCCCCTGCTGAACAAGGCCGCGTCAGCAGAGGAGCCCGTTGACAAGGAAGCCTTGTCCAGGGGCGGCACCGAGGTCATCCTGATCGCCGAGGACGACCAGGCGGTCCGCGAGCTGATGCGCTCCGTTCTCCGGGAAAGCGGCTACACCGTGATCGAATCGACGGACGGCGAGGAGGCGGTGCAGAACTTTACCGCGGACCAGGACAGGATCAGACTGGTCATCCTGGACACCATCATGCCGAAAATGAACGGCAAGGAAGCCTATGAGGCAATCCGGCGGATCAAACCGGACATCAAGTCGCTCTTCATGAGCGGCTATACCGCGGACATCATCAGCAGGCAGGGACTGCTGAACCAGGGCTTCGATCTTATGCAGAAGCCCTTGTCTCCGGCGGAGCTGCTCGCGCGTGTGCGTAAGACCCTGGATACCTAGAGGCGGACCTCATACCATGTCACCGAACAGGGAAGACAATAAATCTGAAAGCGACCTTATTGCCAATGCCCGCCGCGCCAGGGAACTGCGCGAGCAGGGCTACCGCGAACAGGCGTTGAAGCTCTTTCCTCCGGTCTGCGGAAGATGCAGCCGCGAATTCGAAGGGAAAAAGCTCAAGGAGCTCACGGTCCACCACAAGGACCATGACCACGACAACAACCCCCCCGACGGCAGCAACTGGGAACTGCTCTGCCTCTACTGCCACGACAACGAACACCAGAAATACCTGCTCGAAGGTACCGCGGCCCCGGACAGCACGCCGACAACACCCGCTACGCATCAGCCCTTTGCCCGCCTTAAAGACCTTCTGAAGGACAAGTAGTGATCGAATCCGGTCCCGGCTTGCAATAGCCGGGAAATTCTGATAAATTCGAGATGCTGTCGTTACCATGCGGCAACCGGTATTGATGCGGCTCGCGCCCGGAGGCGCCTGTTTATCCTGCGATATCAAGGCACTGCGGTTAATACCCGGAGAAAGGCACGATCATGAAACCAATACTCTCGGAACAGGAACGTCAGCGCCTGGACAAACGCGTTGCCGAAGTGGAAGCACGCACAGGCACGCAGATCGTCCTGGCCTTTGTCAGCAGGAGCGACGTGTACGCGGAGCTGCCCTGGAAGGCTTTCGCCCTGGGAGCCGGCCTTGCGGGACTGGCGACCACGCTGCTCGACCTGCTGCGTCCCGCGTGGTCCTCTTCCCACACGATCCTGCTCACCACCACGGCGATCCTGGCGTCCGGAGCAGCCTGTTCGCTCCTCTGCACGACGGTCCCCGGTTTCGCCCGTATCTTTCTTGACGGCTTTCGCGCGGAAACCGAAGTGCGGCAGTACGCCGAGTCGCTCTTCCTGTCCCGTCAGGTGTTCGCAACGGAACAACGCAGGGGGGTCCTGCTGCTCGTCAGCCTTTTCGAGCACAAGGCTGTGCTGCTTCCCGATTCCGGCCTGAAGGAACGGCTTTCCCCTGATGCGCAGAAGAATGTCCTGGCGCGCCTTACCGCACGCATTGCGGACGGCAATATTGCCGCCGCCCTTGAACAGGGCCTCATCGGCCTGGAAGAGGTCATGGGCGCGGGTCCCGCGGGAGCAGCAGGAAAGAACGAACTGCCGGACAGCGTTGTTGAAGAGGAGGGAGTATGAAAGCCGTCATCCGTACCGCGCTCGTGGCGCTGACCGTGCTCGTGACCGCGGCAAGTGCCGCGGATGTTCCCTATCTCGCCGGCCGCGTCACCGACAATGCCGAGATCCTGTCCGAGGCGGTCCGGCAGTCCGTGACCGAAAAGCTCAAGGCCCATGAAGACAAGACCAACAACCAGGTCGCCGTGCTCACCGTGCCATCGCTCGGGGGCGAGAGCATTGAGGACTACGCTGTCGCGGTCTTCGAATCCTGGAAGCTCGGACAGAAGGGCAAGGACAACGGCGTGCTCATCATTGTCGCGCCGCAGGACCGCCGCATGCGTATCGAGGTGGGCTTTGGTCTCGAAGGGACGCTCACGGACCTTATCGCGGGAAGGATCATCCGCAACAGCATGACTCCCCGCTTCAAGGCGGGTGACTATAGCGGCGGGATCGAAGCGGGTGTTGACGCGGTGATCGCGGTCCTGGAGGGCGGCGCCGCGCTGGAAGGATCGGAAGACGGGGCAGCGGATAAAGAGGCCTCGGGCTTCAGCATTAACGCGCCCGACATGCCGATCACCGAGCGCATCCTGATCGGCGCATTCATCTTCGGGATCATCGGCCTGTTCACGGTCATCGGCATCCTGACGCCCGGCACCGGCTGGTTCCTTTACTTCTTCCTGATCCCTTTCTGGGCCATGTTCCCCATCGTCGTGGTCGGCAGCAAAGGCGCGCTCATCATGCTGATCACCTACCTGGTCCTGTTCCCCCTCATCAAGCTCAGCCTCAGGAGTTCCGAGTGGTACAAAAAGGCGGGCAGTGACCTGCGCACCAAGGGCCGCGCCAGCATCGGCGGGTTCACGTTCCTGTCCGGCGGCGGGGGCGGCGGCGGATGGAGCTCGGGCGGGGGGTTCTCAAGCGGCGGCGGATTCTCCGGTGGGGGCGGGTCCTCGGGCGGGGGCGGTTCTTCGGGAAGCTGGTAGGGAAGGAAACTGCCTACCCCTTCAGCGCTTCCAGCTCCTCCCAGCGCTTGTACGCGGCTGCCAGTTCCTTCTCGACATTTTCCAGACGCGTTGTGGTCGATGCTACCTTGTTCCCGCTCTCGCGGTAGAAATTGGGATCAGCCATGGTCGCGTGCAGCTTCTCCACTTCCGCTTCCATCTCTTCCAGCCGCTTCGGAAGTTCGTCGAGCTCCTTCTGCTCCTTGAAGGACAGCTTGCGCTGCTTTCCTGCTGAAGGACGGGGCTGTTCCTTCTTCTCCTCAACCTTGGCCGGGGCCGGCTGCGCTTCCTTCAGCTTCCTGCTCTGGCGCAGCCAGTCGTCGTACCCGCCAACATATTCGTTCACCGTGCCTTCGCCTTCGAGCACCAGCGTGCTCGTGACCACATTGTTGATAAAGGCGCGGTCGTGGCTCACGAGCAACACCGTGCCCTGGTACTCCATCAGGAGCTCTTCGAGAAGGTCCAGGGTCTCGATGTCCAAATCGTTCGTGGGCTCATCCAGCACCAGCACGTTCGATGGCTGGGTGAACAGCTTTGCCAGGAGCAGCCGGTTCCGCTCTCCGCCGGAAAGCACCTTCACCGGACTCCTGGCGCGCGCAGGGGCGAACAGGAAATCCTGCAGATAGCCGATCACATGGCGGTTGTTACCGTTGATCGTCACGTAATCGCTGCCGTAGGCCACGTTCTGCTGCACGGTCTTCTCGTCGTCCAACTGGGCCCGGTGCTGGTCCAGGTAGGCGACCTCGATGTTCGTGCCGCGCTTGATCTTTCCCTGCTGCGGCTTCAAATTCCCGAGCAGCAGCTTTAACAGCGTCGTCTTTCCCGATCCGTTCGGACCGATGATGCCGATCTTGTCCCCCCGGATGATGGTCGTGGACAAGCCGCTGATCACGGTCTTGTTGTCATAGCCATAGCTCACATCCTCTGCTTCGAGCACCAGCTTGCCCGTGCGCTCGGCCTCCTGCACCTGGATGTTGGCGCCGCCGATCCGTTCGCGCCGCTCGTTCCTGATCCGGCGCAGCTCCTGGAGAGCGCGCACGCGGCCTTCGTTCCGGGTCCTGCGCGCCTTGACGCCCTGCCGGATCCAGACCTCCTCGGCGGCCAGCTTCTTGTCGAACTTGGCGTTCTCAGTTGCTTCAGCTTCCAGGGCAGCCTGCTTCAGCTCGAGATAGGCGCGGTAGCTCCCGGGCCAGCTTGTGAGCCTGCCCCGGTCGAGATCGATGATCCGCGTGGCCAGCTTCTGGAGCAGCGCCCGGTCATGGGTCACGAACAGCAATGTCCCGCCGTAAGAGAGCAGGAACTCCTCAAGCCAGGCGATCGAAACAATGTCCAGGTGGTTCGTGGGCTCGTCGAGCAGCAGCAGGTCCGGTCCCCCGGCCAACGCCCTGGCAAGCAGAACGCGTCGCTTGAGCCCGCCGGAAAGTTCGGAGAACTCGGCATCCTCGGGCAGCTGCAAGCGCGTCAGGATCTCGTCCACCTTCTGCTGCATCTGCCAGCCGCCTGCAGCTTCAAAGCGATGCTGCACATCCTCGAGCTCGGCCATGAGCTTGTCGCTGTGATCATGGGCCAGCTTCGCGCTCACGTGATGATAGTCCGCAAGGAGCTTGCCTTGCTCGCCGAACGCCCCGGCGACAACGTCGAACACGCTGCCCGTGATGTTCTGCGGCACTTCCTGGGTCAGGAGCGTCGTGCGCAGACCCTGCTGGAACACGACCATGCCGCTGTCGGGCTTGATCTCGCCGGTGATGACCCGCATGATCGTGGACTTGCCGGTGCCGTTCCTGCCGACCAGGCAGACCCGCTCGCCGGGCTCGATCTGGAGATCCACTCCTTCGAGCAAAAGCGGTCCGCCGAAACCGACGGTGATGTTCTGGAGACTGATAAGCGGCATGAATGATCCTTACACAACAATATTGATGAGACTGATTATCGCTACGAGTTCAATTAGAATCAAAGGCAACTGCGAACATCTGTCTCGCGCAAAGCCGCAAAGACGCCAAGAATACCGTCGAGGATCAAATAATAACACCGCAGTATTTCTCGGTAAACCGCCACAAAAGGAACCTATTTACTCTAAGCTGTGCCGTTTTCTTCAGATGCGTTCTTACGTTGCGCCTTTGCGTCTTTGCGCGAGATCGCATCGCCTTTGCAGTTATTTTTATGCTTGTTACAAAGATCAGGTGCAATAAAAAAAGGGCTGACGGATTCATCAGCCCTTTCGGAACCTGACGGACATATCTATTTCTTTCTTGCCATCACCGGCTCATAGGTGCAGAAGGGCTCGGCGGCGAGATAGTCGCCTGAGATGGCGAACGCCCGGGCCCGGCAGCCGCCGCAGACCCTGCGGTATTCGCAGATGCCGCATTTTCCGTGGTAGTGGTCCAGGTCGCGCATCTCCTTGAAGAGCACCGACTCGTTCCAGATCTTGGAGAAGGGCTCCTTCTTGATATCGCCTGCCTCTTCCTCGAGGAACCCGCAGATCTGGACCTTGCCCACATGGGACACGAAGGCGAAGCTCTGTCCTCCCATGCAGCCCTTGGTCATGGCGTCGAAGCCGTGCGACTCGGGAGTGACCGTCTTGCCCTTCTCCTTCTCGCCCTGCCGGAAGATACGGTAGTAGTGGGGAGCGCAGGTGGGCTTGAACTGGATCGGCGATTTATCCCGCATTTCGTAGAACCACTTGAGCGTGCTCTCGTACTCCGCCGGCGGGATCTCCTGGTCGATCAATTCCTTGCCTCGGCCCGTGGGCACCAGCAGGAAGGGATGATAGGCGACCGCGCCGAGCTTGATCACCATATCGAGCAGCTTCGGCAGGTCCTTCACATTATGCTTGGTGATCGTGGTGTTCACCTGGAACTCCATCCCGACCTTCTTGAAGTTCTCGATGGCCTTCATGACGCTCTCGAAAGCGCCTTCCACGCGGCGGAAGTTGTTGTGCTGCTCCGCGGTCAGGCCGTCGATGGAAAGCGACACGCGCATGATCCCGGAGTCCTTCATCTTCTGCGCCAGTTCCTCGGTCACGAGCAGTCCGCAGGGCGCCATGACCATGCGCAGCCCCAGCTTGGTGCCGTGCTTCGCGATGTCGTAGATGTCCTGCCGCATCATGGGCTCGCCGCCGGTCAGGATGATGATGGGATCGCTGAAAGACTTCACGTCATCGAGGAACGCGAAGGCATCCTCGGTCGAGAGCTCGCCCGGATAGGGGCCGTACTTGGCCGCGGCGCGGCAGTGGACGCAGTTCAGCACACAGCTCCGCGTGGTCTCCCAGGCGATCAGCCGGGGAAGATATTTTTTCGGTTCACCGCTTCCGCCGGCCTGCTGGCCATGGGGCGATTTGGTTGCATGGGGGTGGGACATGGAAACTCCTTTTTGTAATCATATTAAACAATCAGCCGCGATTAGTAAAGACCCATTTCAGGCCGTCTGCACCCGATTTCTTCCCGCATCCTTGGCGCGATAGAGCGCCTTGTCGGCCTCGCGGATCAGCACTTCGAAGTTCTCCTGCAGAAAGGACTTCCAGGCGCTCACGCCGATGCTCACGGTGACCCGGATCGGCACCTCGCCGGCGAAGGTGTTCGACTCCACGAGCTTCCGTATGCGCTCGGCGAGCGTCCGCGCACCCTCCAGGTCCATGGGGGTCGCGATCAGGGCGAACTCCTCGCCGCCGTACCGGGCCAGCACGTCGGTGTCGCGCAAGTGGCTCGCGATCAGCCCCGCCACGCCCGCCAGCACCCGGTCCCCGATCTGGTGGCCGTGGGTGTCATTAACCTGCTTGAAATGGTCGATATCGATCATGAGCAGCGACACCGCATTGCCGTACCGGTTCGCGCGTTTCACTTCCTGGCGGATGCGCTCCATGAAGAACCTGCGGTTGAAGGCGTGGGTCAGGCTGTCGGTGATCGAGATCTGTTCCAGCTCCTGGTTCAGCACCGAGAGCCGCTCATTCGCCGCGACCAGGTCCGCGGTCCGCTCCTCCACCTTTTCCTCGAGCCGCTGGTTCAGGTCCCTGAGCTTCGTGTACAGGTCCGCGTTCTCCAGGGCGATGGCGGCCTGGGACGCCAGCGCCGCGAGCAGCGCCTCGTCGTCCGCGGTAAAGGTCCCCTCGCGCTTGTTCAGCACCTGCACCGCGCCGATGATCGCGCCCTGCATGTTCCTGAGCGGCGCGCAGAGGATGCTGGCCGTTCGGAAGCCCGTCCGCTTGTCGAACTCGGGATTGAACCGGCTGTCCTGATAGGCGTCGGGAATGTTGATGATCTCGCCGGTCCTGCCCACGGTCCCGGCAATGCCCGTGCCCACAGGGAAACGGATCTCCGTGGTCCCGGCGCCCTCGGCGATCTTCGCCCACATCTCGTCCCGCTCCCGGTCGATCAGGAAGAGCGAGCTGCGGTCCGCGTCCATGACCGACGTGGTCTCCTCGATGATCATCCTGAGCAGGCGGTCGAGGTCGCGCTCCGCCGTGAGCCGCAGGCCGATCTTGAGCAGGATCGAGAGCCGCTCCGGCCTGATATAGTCCGGCGCGGCGCAGGCCGGATCGCTTCCCTCTGTCATCGCGCTCCTCCTTCCACAGGAGCAAAAAGCCCCGCAAGTTCCGGAAAGGAATGGATCACAAAATCCGGACCTTCGTTCCGCAGCTGCGCTTCCGAGCGGAACCCGTAGGTCACCGCGCAGGTCACGGTCCCGCACTCCCTGCCCGCCCGCATATCCGTGACGCCGTCGCCGACCACCACGGTTTCCCGGGGACTGACGTTCAGGTCAGCCATGATCTTCCTGAACGCGTCCGGCTCGGGCTTGAGCGGCAGGCCTGAATCCGCACCGATGATGACGCGAAAAAAATCCCGGACGCCCAGGTGTTCCAGTATGGGCTCGGCCAGCGCCAGCGGCTTGTTCGTGACCACGGCCATCGGGAAGGCGCGGAACTTTTCGAGCGTCTCTCGCACGCCGGGATAGAGCCGTGTGCGGACCACCAGGTTCCGGCTCTGGTGGACCGTATAGATACCCGCAGCATCGTCCAGGAACTCCTGCCGGTCGCCCAGGGCGCGGGACAGCAGCATGGTGACGCCGTCGCCCACGAACTCGCGCACCTTGTTGATCGGCACCGCAGGTCTGCCGAGCTTCTGGAGCGTGTAGTTGACCGACGCGGTGATGTCCTCGAGCGAATCAACGAGCGTGCCGTCGAGGTCGAAGATGAAGAGGCGGATGGTTTTCATTTATCTATTTTCCAGATACCGTCTCGGATTCTCCGTAGCGAACTGGATGGCCCATTCCTGCTGCACACCCAGGGAGACCAGGTTCCTGACGCACTGCATCAGCGTCACCCCACTGCCTTCCAGCACGCCGCCGGGCCCCCGGATCGCGCCCTTGCCCCACCCCGGTCCCTTGACCGAATCCGATACCAGGATGATGCGGTCCGTCTGCTTCATATCCAGGATCATCTTGAGGGTCTGGGGATGGAGGTGGACCAGGTCGGAGATCACTTCCACATAGATATCCTCGTCCATCAGCCCGAAGCCGGCGAGCCCCGGCTCCCGGTGGTGGAAGGAGCGCATGGCATTGAAGATGTGGGTGATGCCTGTTGCGCCGGCCTGCTTGCCCTCCTCTGCCTGTTCGTACGATGCCTCGCTGTGGCCCATCTGGACCAGGAATCCTTTTTCCCTGCACCGCTCGATAACGCCGAGCGCGCCCGGCAATTCGGGAGCGATGGTGATGATTCTGATGACGTCCTCGAATCCGTCCACGAGCCGGTCAAGGTCCTTTTTCGACGGATCGAGAAAGCTCTTCCGGTCAAGAGCGCCTGCATAGGAGGGATTCAGAAAAGGGCCTTCGACATGGATCCCGAGGATATTCGCTCCGGCCGACGCGGCGGCCATTGCGCGGCGGATCGCGCTCATGTTCTGGCGCATGTCCTCGATGTCCCCGGGATAGACCGTGGGCAGGATCGCGTCGGTGCCGTGCTCGCCATGGATCGCCGCGAGATGGACCACGTCGTCCTGACGCTTCGTGAGCGTATCGAACTTCCCCGCGCCGTGCACGTGGATGTCGATCACCTGCTGTTCTTCTTTTGCCGAGTAAGCCATGGTTTTCTTGACGCCAGGCAGCAAGGGTCATGTAGCAAGTAGCAAGGAAAACGCCTGATCTTTAGCCCTTACTCCGCTGGCCCTTCATTGCAAGGTAATCCTGCATCACTTGCCCCTCTAATCCTTTGTTGCCTCTTGATCCTGCTCTTAGGTGATCTTCCCTCTTCGCGAGAAGAACTCGGACAGCGCCAGCCGCACCACCGCGCCGCGGTCCCAGTTCTGTTTCAGTTCCTTTGTCAGCTCGGCCGCGACCTCGTCAAGGGCAGGGATGTGCTCGTCCTCAAGCTCGATGGTCACCTCGACCAGCCCGTGCTCGTGCTCCCCGTGGTCATGGCCGTGGTCGTGATGTCCGTGGCCGCAGTGTTCGTCGTGCTTGTGTCCTGCCATGTTGGCACCTCTCAAATCACCTCTTTAAATCTCAACGAGATAAAATCAAATGATATTCTCGCGCTAAGCCGCAAAGTCGCAAAGGATATCAACGACATGGCCCATAAAATGATTTGGCCTTTCTTGGCGACTTGGCGTCTTTGCGCGAGATGGCCCTTTCGATTTCAGCTGTGGAATCAAATTCAAAACAACATCTTCATCATCACCGGCAGCGTGAAGAACGACGCCACCGTGGATACCGCGATGCAGGTCGCCGCGAGCGGCACGTCAAGATCGAACTCATCGGCGATCACGAGCGACAGGACCATCACCGGCATGGCGCCTTCGATCACCACCGCGCGAAGCTCCTGTCCGCTGATGCCGAGGGACGTTCCCAGCAGCCATGCGAGCGCAGGCGCCGCGATAAGTTTGAGCCCCAGCGCCGGGACAGCGATCCCGATCCGCCGGAGGTCCCTGAAATCCAGCGCCAGTCCCACCGTGAAGATCATCACCGGGATGACCGCCCTTCCCATGAGCTGTGCCGCGTCAAGCACCGGCCGGGGAACCTGGACAGCCGCCAGCTGGACCGCGACCCCGACAGCCACTCCCCAGAGAGGAGGAAGTTTCAGCACCCGGCGGAACGAAGCCCGCACGGATACGGCTGCTCCGGTGCCGAACCGCGCCGCGGTCATCATGCCGACCGTGAGCAGGATCGGGGTTGTGGCCAGAAGGTCGTAGAGGATCGCGATATATCCGTATTCCTGGCCAAGGGTCTCGTTGATCACCGGCAGACCGAGGTACGTCACGTTCCCGAAAGCGCTCGAGAGCAGCAGCACGCCGATCGCGGGACGGGAGCTGCGGTTGAAGACCGGCAGGAACCGGTAGAGCGCCATGCCCGCGGCCAGCCCCGCCAGCGTGGTGATGCCCGCGACCAGCGGCACGGCAACAAAGCTCCGGTCCACCCGGGCCGTGGCGATCAAGCCGAAGGCCAGCGCCGGAAGGAACACGTGCAGCACCGCCGAGCTGAGCGCGTGGCGCAACCGCAGCCGGTCAAGCCCCCCGGGTTCGAAGAACCGCCACAGATACCCCGCGGCGACGATTAACGCGAATGACAACAGGACCTTGGTAATGACGAACTCCTTCCTCTGGACCCATTATACCAGCAGATGAAGGCACGGGAAAGCGCAAAAACTCTGTCTTTGACTTCACGGAGCCGACGCGATATAATTTCCCGGTTTACAGATAGTGATCACACTAACCTGTTTTTCGGAGGTGCATCGTGCCCTGGTTGAGAACATTCATCGAACTCATTGCAGTATTGGTCATGGCCGGAGGCGTCGGCGGCATACTTTACGGTGTTCTGAAGGGGAATATCGCGTTCAGCGGCAGGACCATCCAGTTCGCGGCCATTACCTGCGTACTGCCGGCGATCCTTATCCTGTCGCTCGAACATGCCGTGGGAGGCGAAGGGACCATGGCGATCTTCGGGACCGTCGTGGGCTACGCCCTCTCGGTCATCAAGCAGACGGAATAGAGAAGCAAACCCTTACTCCTCTAGCCCTTGTTCTGCCTCACTAGCCCTTCCTTGATGCTTAATCCCTTTTTTTGCTCTTCACAGGCAGGAACGGGATGGTCAGCATGCCGGGGATCGTAAGTGCGCTCACAGCAAGGAAGAAGGCGGTATACCCGATCTTCTGCTGGAGCCAGCCCGCGAGGAGACCGGGAAGCATCATTCCCAAGGCCATGATGCCGGTCGAGATGGCATAGTGCGAGGTCTTGTATTTGCCCTCGGCGGAGTACATAAGGTAGACCGTGAAGACCGTGAAGCCCATGCCGTAGCCGAACTGTTCCAGGGCCACCAGCGGATAGGTCATCCAGACCTGCGGCTGGGCCCAGGCCATGTACACGAAGAACAGGTCAGGCAGATGCATGGCGATCACGAGCGGCCAGGTGCAGCGCGCCAGACCATATCGCGAAATAAGCCACCCTCCCAGTATCCCGCCGAACACCAGGGCAATAATGCCCACGGTGCCGTAGACCAATCCCACTTCCGATGTCGTAAGTCCCATCCCGCCCGCGGTCCGGCCATCGAGCAGGAACGGCGACACCAGCTTCAGCAGCATTGCCTCGCCAAGCCGGTAGAGCAGGATGAACGCCACGAGCACGCCGATCTTCTCCTGCTTGAAATAGGCAGTGAAAACTTCCTTGAAAGAAGCAGTCTCGCCTCTTGTCTCTCGTCTCTTGTCACTATCGGGATAGGGCAACACAAAGAAGTGATAGGCCGCAAGAAGCAGAAAGATCCCGCCGCCCGTGGTCAGCACCATGGTCCAGCTCTGCGGGATGTTCCCGGTCCTGACCTCGATCATTCCGGCGACGTACACCAGCAAGCCGGAACCGAATATCATCGCGAGCCGGTAAAAGCCCGATCTGAGGCCCACAAAGAAAGCCTGGTCCTGCTCGGTAAGCGCCAGCATGTAGAACCCGTCAGTTGCAATGTCATAGGTGGCTGAAACAAATGCCGCGAGCACGAAGGCGATGAGCGACAGGTAAAAGAAGCCTGCAGTGGAAAGAGAAAAAGCGACAAAGAAGAGCGCCAGGGCCATGGTAAGCTGGGTGGACAATATCCAGGTCCGCTTGGTCGAACGAAGGTCCACCAGCGGACCCCAGAACATCTTGATCACCCAGGGAAGGTAGAGCCAGCTCGTCCAGAAAGCGATTGCCGCGTTGTCCACGCCCATCTTCTTGTACAGGATCACCGAGACCGTATTGATCAGAACATAAGGCAGGCCTTCGGCAAAATAGAGCGATGGGACGAACAGCCAGGGATTGCGGGAAACGCGCGGATCATTCATGCGAAGCAGAGTAGCAGATTGGAGGGAGAGCGTCCAGAAAAAAGACGGGCACCTGTCGTAGACACACCTGTCGTAGACCCCTTTATTTATTCTCGCTTCTATGTTATGCTTTTTTCAGGCACATAGGCACATTGAAATGTTCGGCGCGGGACATGCGCTGAGCATTTGCATGTGAAGGAGGCCGCGATGGGGACTCACCGGAAATTAGTCATCCTGTTCGTTCTTCTTCTCTTCGCAGTCAGTCTCAATCTGGGAAGCTGTTCAAGCGGTGGCGGCACGAGTTCGGGCGCTGGAGGGGCCGGCTACGACGGAACCTATAACTGCACCGGCACCTCAACAACGCCCGCTGGGACCAGCCAGGGCACGGGATCCTTTTCCTGTTCAAATGGGAACTGCAGCGATGCGTCCGGCGCCTTTACCGGCACGGTCAGCGCGAACGGGAATTTCACCGGCACGGACACGCTATGCTCGACCTGCATCCCCCTTCCCATGACCGGTCAGTTTTCCTTGACCCAGCCGTTTACGATCAGCGGACAGAGCGGCAATGTCAGCGCGACTTTCACCTGCACGTACGCCGGGGGAGGCGGTGGCGGAGGCGGAGGAACGACGGTGACGCCCGTTATTTCCACGATCACGCCCACGAGCGGGCCCGCCGGCACGATCATCCGGATTGTGGTGGATGATTTCACCGCTGACCCGGCGCTCATTCAGCTCTCTATGTGCGGACAACCGGTCCCGATCGTGAACTGGGACAGCGTGACCCATACCTGGATCGACATCACTGTCCCGGCCACGGACCTGGCAACCTGCGGAGTGACCATTTCCACGGGAGGCAAGACCGTCAACTCGCCGGTATCGTTCACGATCACGCCCCTGGTCCTGCCGTCCGGATCGAACGTATATTGGACGGAATCCTCCCTATCGATCGGCGGATTCCTCGGGTATGTGAGGATGACCGGCATCAACGGCGGAACAGTTACGGATATCTTCGCCGGAGCAGGCGACCCCGGCGGGATCGCCGTGAATTCCACAGGCATCTACTGGGTCCAGGGGTCCACGAACGGGCCGATCATGAAGGTGGGATTGACCGGCGGGAAAGCCTCGCTCCTTGCGAACGGACTGTACGAGACCCGGTGCATTGCCCTGGATCCCTCCAATATCTATTGGGCCATGGGCTATTATGACACCGGTACCATAGAAAAGACCAGCATCAGCAACACCGTACCGCTTGCCCCCACCATCCTCGCATCGGCGCTGCATATTCCCGTCTGTGTTGCCGTGGACGCTACGAACGTCTATTGGACGGAGATCAACACATCGAACGGCCTGGTCAAAAAAGCCCCGAAAACAGGCGGGACAGCGACACTCCTTGCCTCAGGCACCGTCAATCCCGGGCAGGTTGTCGTTGACGGCACAAGCGTGTACTGGATCGAGAAGGGGTCCGCCTCCACTGCTCCATCGATCAAGAAGGTCGCCATAAGCGGAGGCGCAGCGACAACCCTTGCTTCCGGCCTGAGCAGTCCCAAGGGCCTGGCCGTTGATGCAACGAACGTGTACTGGACCGAGCGGACCGCTGATGCCGCAATGATAAAAAAGGTCAGCACAAGCGGAGGAGCCGCGACAACGCTCTATTCAGATCTGAGCGTCCCCAGGGACCTAACCCTGGATTCCACGAGCGTGTATTGGGCTGACAATAGCGGTACCATCAAGAAGGTGGCTAAAACCGGAGGGAGCGCAACAACCATTGCCTCCGGGCTCATCGGTCCTGTTTTTATCGCTGTGTATCCGCAGTGATAAAGCGCAGAGCGGCGGGGGCTTCTCATTAAATCGTGATATTGCGTCGCAAAAGAAACAGCAAAGGCCCGGGATGTTCCCGGGCCTTGTCGAGCTTAGCCGGGTCGGCCCAAGCTAAGCTGCTGACATTCCAGCACTATCGTTCCAAAAGTAGCTGTTCTGCTGCCTTAAACCTTCATTGTTGTCCACGCCCATCGTCTTGTACAGGATCACCGAGACCGTGTTGATCAGCACATAGGGCAACCCCTCGCCGAAATACATGGTGGGGACGAAGAGCCAGGGATTGCGGGAAGAGCGAGAATCGTTCATGCGAAGCAGAGTAGCAGATTGACGAGGAAGCGTCCAGAAAAAAGACGAGCACCTCTGTTGACAGACTACCGCTGCAAGTGTACACTAGTAGTCACTAGGAATACCGGGAGGCATCCATGATCAAGTCCGGAATAAAGGAAGCTCGTCAGCATTTTACCGAGTATCTTTCGCGGGTGGAAAAGGGAGAAGAGATCGTGATCACGAAACGCGATCAACCCATCGCGCGGATCATTCCGGTTAAAAAGAAAACAGCAAGAGCGCTCGCAAGCCGCAAGGACCTGAGAAACGCCATCACCCCGAAGGGAAAACCGCTGTCGGAGACGGTCATTGCGTCGAGACGTGAGGAGCGTTATTAGGATGGCCTCGCTGTACATCGATACGAGCGCGCTGGTGAAATATTACTTTCCCGAATCCGACAGCGACAAGATAGAGTCGGCGATCCTGTCTGCTGAACATATTGTGATCTCCTGGCTCACCACTGTGGAGCTCGCTTCGGCTCTTTCGAGACGGATCAGGACCGGGGAACTCACAAAGCGCCAGGAAACGCTCATTTGGAACGCCTTTCAGGACGACCTGCACGCCGACAAGATCAACCTCGTTGCAATGGATGATAGGCATTACCGTAAGGCCGCGGACCTCATCAGGGATTTCGGCGGCAAATACGGCCTCAAGACCCTCGACGCCCTCCACCTTGCCGTCGCACACAGCCTGCCTCACGGCCATTTTCTCTGCTCGGACAAGGTCCTCAACCAGGTGGCGGTCAAAATGGGCATGAAATTATTCCCTATATAGAATCGTAAGAAACAATTCACCTGTAGACACAATTCGTGACTTGCGCATTTAATGCCTGTTCGCTCGCGGCATTCCGCCCCGCCTGTCCTGTCTCCTTTGCCGAAAACAAAATGTGCAGTGAAACGCAGCTACGAGGAAAGTGGTTGAGATTATAGGAAAATCGCAAGTATGTGTCAAGCGGTAATGTTGAACATATTGCTCTGGTCAAGCCCCGGTCCGGTGAAGCGCTGTACCGCTGCCGGAACCAACAACCGTTTGACTTTCCCGGGGCCTTCTGGTACAGTTTCGAAGCTTGTCCGCGGACCCCTCCATGAGAAGAACAGCATATTTCCATACACTTTGCACGCTCCTCCTGTACGCGTTCCTGTGCGGTATGCCGGCGGCAGGATCTGCTGCGGACTTGATCGTGGAGGAAGCCCCCTCTGATCCGACCCATTACTCCTCCATCCAGGCCGCCATCGATTACGCCCACGGCATCCTGACCAGCAACGCGACCACGACACTCAGCTATATCGTCATCGTGGAGCCCGGGACCTATGCCGGCGGAATCACGCTCAGGAGCAACATCCCGGTCCAGGGCCGCGAGACCATGCGGACCATTGTGAACGGCGGAGGATCGGGCACTGCCATGACCGCCTCCGGCGTCACCGGCGTGAGCGTGCGCAACTTCACTTTCAAGAACGCGTCGGTAGGCATATCCGTTGCCGCCAATTCCACGGTCAACATCTTGAACAATGTCTTTGCCCTGGGAAGCGCCGGGTCCGCGGTGGTCATCCAGGGTTCGCCGTCGTCATCAGTGGTGAACAACACTTTTATCCAGAACGGCACGGCGGTCAGCAGGGACGCGGACAGTGTCCTGATCTCCAACAACCTGTTCTCCAACAACACAGCGGACATATCCCAGACATCGACACTGGCAACAGAAAGCAATATCTCCTATAATTTCTTTCAGCCCGCCACAGCTCCCAAAGGCGCCAATTACCGGCCGAACACCTCGTTCCCGGACACGCTGCCGCTCCTGGTCGATGATGCCGCTCCTGACGCCCATTTACAGGCTGCGTCGCCCTGCATCGACAGCGGGGATCCCACCATAGCGGACCCCTATCAGATCACGTCGGGAACAGCGAACCTGAGCGATATCGGCGCATACGGCGGGCCTTATGCTGATACCATCCCGGCGCTGGTGACCGGGATCACGTCCTCCGCGACCACGTCCGCTCCCTATATCATCACGCTGAACTGGAACGCCAGCAGCAGCTACCTTGTCGGCGGCTACCGCGTCCATTACGGGAACGCTCCCGGAACCTACACCGGGTCCGATGCAAAGAACGCGGCAGGCGCTCCGCTCCAATCTCCGGTCGATGTGGCAACGGACACAACGCTCTCGCTGAACGATCTTGCACCTGCCACGACCATCCCCGCGGAGCCGGTCGTGAGCACGCCCCAGCCCCTGAATGGCAGCCTCGTGGTCTCCTGGACCGCGGTTTCCGGCGCGACAAGCTACGACGTCCATTACGGCATTGACTCGGTCGCCGAGAACGTGAAGTCCGTGCCTGTTGTGAACTCCACCACCATCACCGGCCTGACCAACGGCCAGGCCTATAAGGTCGCGGTATCGGCCATTGCCCAGACGACCTATTATGTTGTCGTGACAGCCTATGACAGGAGCGGCCTGACGCGAACTCCCGGTCTGGCCCACGAGAGCGGCTATTCCGCCGAATTCATCGCGACCGTCGGACCGAAGAACGAGAGCGGCCTGTCCAACGAAGTGATCGGACTGCCGGAGATCATCACCGGTTATCCCAACCTGCCCAATTCAGGATGCTTCATCGCCACAGCAGCCTACGGCTCCGCCGAAGCATGGCCCGTGCGCATCCTCCGGTCCTTCCGCGACCGCTATCTTCTCGCGTCAGCGCCGGGCAAGGCGTTCGTGGAATGGTACTACGCCGTTTCGCCGGGACTGGCCGCCTTTGTCAACGCCCATCCTGTGCTGCGGCCGCCAATACAGGCGCTGCTTGCTCCTGTTGTCGTGCTTGCCGCTTTTGCCACCGCGCCGGCGCTCCTGCAGTTCCTGATCCTCCTCGCTGCCGGCGGAGCGGCACTTGCGCTCTTCTCCCGGAAAGGCGGATCAAACAATCCCTCGCGAGGTGTTTTCAAGTGATGCGTGCGATCATCCTGCTCATAGCCGCGGTCCTGCTGCTCCCCGCGGCCGGCCATGCGGCAAGCTCCAGGCTCGACCAGCCCAACTGGTCCCTTGAGGTCAAGGGAGGAAATTTCTATCCCGAGATCGACAACTGGAAGGATTTCTACGGCCGCGACCACACATGGCATTACGCCGGATCATTGGCATACAAGGTCCTGCGGCAGGTGGAGGCGGGGATCGAGGCAGGTTATATCAAGGACCGCGGCCAGGGATATGCTCCGCTGAACTCACAGGCGCAGGGCGTCACCGTACTGTCCGGCAGAGTGACCTACGAACTGGCGCCGATAAATGTCTTTGTACTGTTCCGGGGAATGTTCAGCGATGACCAGTGGCTGGTGCCTTACGCGGGCGGCGGATACACCAGGATGTTCTACCGCGAGAAGATCGAGAGCCAGGGTGCGGCGCGGGGTTATGTGAACGGTTACCACGGCAGGGCGGGCCTGCAGTTCCTGCTCGACGGGATCGATTCAAGCGCGGCGAACAATCTGTTCCAGGATTATGGCGTGCATCACACTTATTTATTCGTGGAGCTGGAGATCACGAAGGCCGCGCTGGACAATTCATCCATGGACCTGGGCGGAAAAAGCTATTTGGCGGGGTTCCTGTTCGAGTTCTAAGCACACAGTAGCAAGCACCACGCAGCACGTGGCAAGGAAATACGAAGTTAGGCCTTTAGCCCTTGTTGTCCTTGTTGATCCTTTGTCATCCAGCCCTTCCTTGCCTCTTATGCCTTATTGTTTTCTTAAACTACCTGTCCGTCGCGGATCTCGATGGTCCTTGCCGCGCGACGGGCGTTCTCGGCGCTGTGCGTCACCATGATGATCGTGCGGCCCTCGCGGTTCAGTTCCTGCAGCATATCCAGCACCCGGTCCCCGGTCTTCGTGTCCAGGTTGCCCGTGGGCTCGTCCGCGAGGATCACCGGCGGCCGGTTCACGATCGCCCGGGCGATGGCCACGCGCTCCTGCTCGCCGCCCGAAAGCTGGGACGGCAAACGATGGGCCTTGGCATCGAGACCAACCTTCTGCAGCGCCTCCCGCGCCACTCCCTGCGCCCTGCCGTTCATGCCCGGCTGGATCGCCAGCGGCAGCATCACGTTCTCCACCGCTGTGAGATAAGGCACCAGATAAAAGGACTGGAACACGAATCCCAGGTACTCGCGCCGGAAATCGGACAGTTTGTTCGGCCCCAGCTGCCCCAGGTCGATGCCGTCCACGGTCACCGTGCCCGTGGTCGCATGGCTCAAACCTCCGATAAGGGACAGGAGCGTGCTCTTGCCTGACCCCGAGGGGCCCATGATCGCCACGAACTCGCCGCTCTGTATGGCAAGGGACACGTCGCGCAGCGCGGGATAGTTCTCCTCCCCGGCATGGAATGTCTTGGTAATATTATTGAGCTCTATGAACGCCATGATTTCTCCTGATCTGTGCTTCCCGATTCAATGCCAGCATATTCACCACGTGGAGCGCGGAGGACACCAGCGTCAAAATCAGTTTCCGGTCTTTCTGTTCCAGGCAGGACTCCTTTGACTTCCTCGCCCGGATCCCCCCCCTGCGTCCCCTGCGGTGATTCAGATCTCACAATGTTCTCAGCGCTTCGATCGGGTCCATCCGTCCCGCGCGCACCGCAGGATACACGCTCGCGGCGACGCCGACCACAACGGACGCAGCAACAGCAATGACCGCGAGCAGGGGATCGAAGGTGAAGGTCAGATGATAGGCGCTCATGAGATAGGGCGCGATGAACCGCGGACTGATCACGCCCACGGCGTAGCCCAGGAATCCCGCAAGCACGCTTACCAGGAACGCTTCGATCAACAGTACCTGGATGATATGGCCGGTGCGGAACCCGATGGCCCGGAACAGGCCGATCTCCTGGACCCGCTCCTTGACCGCGGCGGTCATGGCGAAGAAGATGATCATTCCCGCCACGATCAGCAGCAGGAGCGACAGCCCCAGCGAGAACCGGTGAAAGTAGTGCATGGCCTGCATCTTGAGCTCAACGGTCTCCTTCACCGCCACCGTGCGCGCGCCGGGCAGCGCGTCGTTGACCTGCGCCACCATCTCCTCGATCGGACAGCCGCCGCAGAGCGCCGAAAGTTCGATCAGGCTGATCGCGTTCCCCTTCCTGAAATGCTGCTGCACCAGGCCAAGGTCGGCGAAGATCAGGTTGTCGTCCTGCGAACCCGTGTTCGCCAGGATACCGGCAACAGTGAACTTCCCGCTGCCGAGCGTTACGGTGTCGCCGGGACCTATGCCGAGCTTTGCCGCGGCCTCTTTGCCGATCAACGCGTCGGTCCGGTCCTGCGGACCCATGCCGGACTCCACGCGCCACCATTTCTTGAGCCGGAACTCCGAGGGAAACTCCACTCCGGCAACAAGCACCCGGGTCTTCCTGACCTCACTGACGACCAGGAGCTTGGGCGCCACGGTGCTGATGTTCTCCTTGTTCCTGATGGTGCGGACATTCTTCGCGTCCTCGATCGTCAGGAGACGTCCTCCCGTATTGATCGCCGAGACCGTCATGCCGCCATAGGAAAGCGGCAGGTCCTCCGATGCCGGAAGCACCAGGATGTTGGCCCCGAACTCGTCCAGGGCGTGCATCACTTCGCGGTTCATGGCATCGCCCACCGACGTGAGCGCGACCGCCGCGCCGATCCCGAGCGCCAGCCCCGAGATCAGGAAGAACGTCCTGCCCTTCTTCCTGCGCAGGTTGTTCACGGCTATATCGATCAGCTTCATATCTTCACCCTATTCCGCATTTCTTAAAAATACTTCTCACCGCTCTCAAGGTCCGCTACCTTCACCACGATCATCTTTCCGTCCACCTTCCTCTGGACCGGGATCGGGCTGCAGCCCCCGGTGACCTTGCCCACGTCGGTCGAACGGAATCCCATACCGCAGTTGTTGCAGACCATGGTGTCCCCGTTCTGGCTGTAGCCCAGTTTGGCGTGATAGCAGGCGGCGCAGGCATCCAGGGCGACACGCACCGTTCCATCAGCGGCTTTGAGCACGAAGAACTTGATCGCCTTTCCCGGGCCGGCATAGGTGTAGTAGTTCGCCGCGCTCCCCTTGAGCGAGTCTTCCGCTATCCTGATCTCGCCGCCCTTTGCCTGCACCGGCGTGAACGCGCTCTCGGGCGCCGCGCTCCGCTGTGCGTCCAGGCGCATCGCGCCGCCGTTCGTCATCTTTCCGTAGGACGAATAGGCAAAGATAGCCGCCACCGCGAAGATCACCGCGGCCGCGATGATCGCCGGCGTCCTGCGGGACCCTGACCCGGATCCCAGCACCCGCGCTTTTTTCTCGTTATTATCAGCAGCGTTCATCCCGGCCCCGCAGGCCTTGCAAAATTTCGCCTCTGCAGCCGCTTTTGCACCGCACTTCGCACAGTTTTCCATCCCCACATCCTCCTCTGTTCCCTATAATGCTGAAATAGTGCCATTCTGGTATCTGAATGATTGAGCGATCTTTTCTCCCCGCATGACATCGACCTGGATGTGGCAGCCGAAGTCCGAGGCCCGCAGTTCCACAGGGCCGTCGCCGTTCCGGGCCTGCCAATAAGCGCGCACGGCCTTCTGCGCTTCCTGCATCTGGACGGTCATCCCGCCTTCCCCGCCTTTTCCTCCGGTGTTGCAGCATCCGCACCCGGACGCAGGAGCCTGCTCGGCGAGCGCAATGCGCACAGATGCACGGGAGATCTCCGTACCCAGCCACTGGTTCACGCGGCCGTCCAGGATCGTCGGATCGGCCGTTCCTGCGGCAAGCCGCTCGCTGATGAACTTACGGATCCCGATCTTGCGCTCCAGTGCGTTTCGAAATGCGGTACGGGAGCCATATTGTGCCGAGATGAGATCATCGAATCCGTCCGGCGATCCGACCGCGGATCTCGCGCGGTCATAGGCCGCTTCGATCTCGGCGCCCGAAACAGAGATCCCCGCCCTCTTCGCAGCCTGCCAGGCGATCCGCTCGTTGATCAGATCGGACAGCGCGGCATAGCGCATGCGGATCCGCTTCTCCGAGGGCATCGCGGTTCCTGATGCATTGACGCTCATGAACCCGTCAACCTCGGCAAGCATGATCCGCTCTCCGTTCACCACTGCTGCGACGCCTTCCGGAAGAATGTACTTGTAGTAGCCCACGGCAGCGGCCAGCAGGACCGCGGGAAGGAGGAACAGCGCGTAGCGGTAGGCTTTGCGGCTTTTGTTCATGCTTTCCGGTGAGGACACAGCCAGGGTCTTTCCGCAGGAAGCACAGAATAGAGCGTCGTTATCATTGTCCTGGGAACAGTTCCGGCAATGCATAGCCGCCTCCATGGTTATCCGTTGATTATTGACCGGCTCTTTTTGGATCAGCAAGATCAGGCAACAGGTCCGCGCATAATGCCCCTGGTTCGACACGGGATAACGGTAATTTATTTAGCAAATCTGTTGCCAGCAGAGGAAGTAACTATAAATCAGCTAGATAGGAGGAGCAAGTCTGGTAGGATTTAGTGGTGACTGTCGCATATGCTACAGTCTGGTCATGAGAAACAGCAGTTCCGACGTTCTTACCCATACCGTTCGAAGTCATGAGTACCGTTCTGAAGAACGCAGGTCAGAGGGGAACTGGGTGCGAGCAGCGCTCCGGCTTTCCGGACGCGCTTCATGGCATGGTGAACCAGTGCATGGGCTCTAGCGCGTGGAGATCTCGACCTGCTTGCCGCATGCCCGCATCTTTTCGATGATGTCCCTGGTCGGCGGCAGATTTTCGCAGATCACCGGCGACTTCATTCCGTCAAACATCACGACTTTCTGAAACTCATAGCATTCCAGGATGTCAATGCACTCACGGTCCTTGGCAGGCCCGAAGGACAGGTTGCACAGCTCCCCGTCCTTGAAAAAGAACCTGACAAGGTTCTCGCTCTTACCGGCGATCTCCACGAACATCGCTCCGGTCTTCTTGCTCTGGTGATATTCCTCAAGCACATCTGCAAAAAGTCTCATCGCGGCCATGGTTCCTCCCCTGAAACCTGGATTAGTGATGCTCTGCGTTCTTACGGGACTTTGTAAACACTCCAGCGGCTGCACTGCCTGCGTACTTGATCAATAAGAAAGGAGATCTGAAAAGAAATACAGAAAGAGGTATGGCAGGAATCGCGTCAAGGGAATGGTTCGCAACAAAGGACGCGGATATCCTTGTTACCGCGTGTCCGGACCGTGATCGCGCGGTCCCGGTCATGATCTTGCTTGCTCCCATGGGCCTCCTCGGAATCGAGTGCAGGGTTCTTCCCGCGTGATCCTGACTGCCGCATCTGGTGCACGGTTATTATATAGAAGACCGCTCGGAAAAGGCAAGCCTTATCTCGTGAAAAAACTCTCCGCCCGGGCTGTCAGCACGGCCGCTCCTCGCTGGTCGACCCTGGCAGTCAGAGACCGATCGTCACCAGCAGATCACCCTGTCATGGGCAAACACCTCGGCGACCAGGCTGTCATAGGAAATGCCGCCCTTTGTAAGATCTATCGTCGTCACCTGGTTCCCGGGCTTCTGGAGGTCGATGATCTTCTTTGTTGACGCATCAGGAGCGGATTTGAGAATATGCAGGACCTTCATCAATGTCTCCTCGTGCTCAATAGGGAACAACGTGATCGAATTCCAGGAGCTTCGCGGCCATCTCCTCGATCGACAGCACCGGTAATCCGTTCTCGGGATTGTTCGAATAGACCTTGAGATCAAGGTCCGCCACCAGTTCCAGAGGCTTCGCGACCTCCGGATCGCTCTTATCAAGCATCCGGTCCAGCACGAAGACCTCGATCGTATCGTCCGCCAACGTCAGGCCGCCCGCCACGCGCAGCGCTTCTCCCTGCCGGTCCCGTACGATCACCGCAATGCGTTTTGCATCTCCCATAACTTGCTCCTTAGAACGCCTCCGGATCAGAACACCAGCACCCGGTCGCTGTCATGCAACATCCCCGCGTTGTTGTTCTGGCTGCCATAGATGATCCCCTCGGCCTTGTCGTGCAAGCCGGCGCATTCGCAGCTGTATTCGCACACCGAGATCTCCACACCGTCCAGCTTGAGCAGCTCCAGGAAACCGGGGTCCCGCGTGAACCGCACACCCTCGTCGGTCATAAAAATAGTGACGCCGTGTCCGGCCCTGCTGGCCGCCCTGGTCACGCCGGCGATGTGCTCAAAGTTCTCATATTTTGTGATCATGATCCCCAGCATCTTCTCCGCCATGGTTATCCCCTCCTTCCAGGAAAGAACCGGACGCAGCAGCCGCTCGCGTATCCTCGGTATGACGCCTCACCTCATTAATATATTCGCCCATCCCGGTCAGCATCGCAACATCTGTTTTATTCTCATCAGAATAAAAAAAGCCGGGCAGTTTCCTGCCCGGCTTGAAGTTTCCGAAACTAAACGTCCATGTCCTGCATGGGTTTGATCAGCAGGAAATAGACCATGGTCCAGTTCCCCAATATGATGAAGATGTTCGCCACCCAGCTCGACACAGCCAGGGTCGCCACGCCGGTCAGGCTGTGACCGATGTTGCAGCCGCCGCCGATCTGCGCGCCGACTCCCATGACGAATCCGCCAAGAAGGACCTTCAGGAGCTCATCCGCCGGAGGAACCTTCAGCTTCACTTCCTGAAGAAGCTTTCCGCTGATATAGGCGCCGAACGGAACTGCCAGAACATACAGCGAGCTCCAGGAGAACGTTATGCCCAGGAGCGACATGGACTCCGTGGCCGGCGCCTTGGAATCGCCGAAGAACACGGCAAGGAAGAACTCGCGCACCGGGCCGGTGAAGGAAAGGCCGCGCGCCCGGCCGCCGTAATACGCAGACGCCCAGAAGGCCAGCACGGCGACGATGCCGATCAGCAGGCCGGCGAGGGACCAGGAATAGCCCTTTTTTGCCTTGGTGAAGGGCTTGCCCTGGAATACGAAGTAGAGCAGCACCGCGCAGATGATCGCGATCACGATCCACTTGTTCACTCCGATGACGTTGTACAGCGTGGGCACCGTGTCCTCGCCCACCCAGACGACGCGCTCTTCAGCGATCATCCAGTTGTACACCGGCTTCAGGAATCCGAACTTGGTGATGACGATGCCGAAGAAGAAGCCGCAGACCGCGAGAACATAGGCAAGGTTGCCCTCACCCACGCGGTACAGGATGCCGCTTCCGCAGCCGCCGGCAAGCACGATGCCCATGCCGAAGATATATCCGCCGATAATGTTCGCCCAGGGCACAAAGGCCTGACGATAGAGCGGGCCGGCGACCATGGCCCCGGTCCCGTCATTTGACATGAGCCAGCCCATGTCCTCGAACAGGTTGGCGCCGATGATGGCCACGGCAACAGCGAGCAAATATGCCCGGATCATCGTGTAGTCCTGGAACAGGACCTCCCGATATGCCGAGTTGATGCAGAACCTGCCCCGCTGAAGCGACCAGCCCATTGCAAGACCGATCAAAAGACCAGAAAGCAAGAACATCGCAGTAGAAACCATTCTCCCCTCCTTGACGGTTTTCCCCTAAGGTTTTCTACGGATACTGACTTGCGCAGTGCCTGTTGCTCTCAATCCGGATGTTCTTACGGCTTCTTGATGAACAGTTCCCATTTGTCGGCAAGCTTCACTGATTCGAATCCGAATCCGCTCTTCTCGCAATACCGCGGGATGCTGTCCTCTGCCGATGCCGGCGCGTCGCACAACACCTTCAGGACCTGACCGCTGCTGAGCTTCTCAACAGCCTTCTTCGTGAGCAGAAGCGGATAGGGGCAGACCCGTCCGAGCGTGTCAAGCGTCTGTGCCGGTGCTTCGTCTTTCAATGCCATGATGTGTACCCTCCTTGAGATATGATCAGCGTGTGGTATGCAGTCACCGTGACTGTTCGTTCATGGAAGAGGCAGTTCAGGTGTTGCGTAATCGTGAATCCGATGCGGGTGGTGCTACGTAAGAGTACATTACCTTATCAAAAACGTTGTGCCCTGTCAATACTCCCGTGCGGGAACAGCAGGGTTTCGCATATTTATCTTAGTTATAGGCTTGTGAATTCCGCTTATAGGATCGCGAGGACAGTGAGGATGATGACCAGGAGCAGCAGACCGAGGCCGGTGAATGCGGGGATCTTCCGGCCTGCAAGGGAGCGATCAGCGGAACGATCAAGGAACGGCGCGAGCAGCACTACGCTAAACGCCAGAGCCGGCAGGATGACCGCGCCGACAAAGGTCCAGGAGCCGGGGAAATACTTGGTCAGCTGATAAAGGAACAGGAAGTACCATTCCGGCCGGGGAGCGTAGGGCGCCGAAAGATCGATCTCCCGCCCCGGGGAAGGGGGGAACAGGGCCGCGAGCAGCAGGACCGTCTCGATGGTGAACAGCGCCACCACGGCCACTTCAAAGAAGTAATAGGGATAGAAGGTCTTTGGTCTGTTCTGTTCCATGGCGCGTCCCGGAGCAGGACCATTCTACCGCAGTCCCGCGTCCGGCGCAATGGTGCGGAGATCATGCTTCAGGAAAACACTGCGGGTCCTCGCCAAGGTAATCGTCAAGCCCCTGTGACCGGGAGTAGGAGAAGGCGATCGCGCGGCATCCCCGGCAGGAGTCCCAGCGGCCGCAGGAGCCGCACCGTCCGGAATAGCGGTCCTTGTCGCGCAGCGCTTCCGGCACCGGTGACAGGGCCCAGACCTCGCGCAGGGAATCAATGCGCACGTTCCCGAGCGGCACGGGCATGCGGCGGCAGGGAACGATCGTACCGTCCGCTGAAATGGTTATGCCCGATACGCCGGCTGCGCACCCGCCGCAGAGCGCGTCGGACCGGCGCATCCGCTTTTTCCCTTTCGCTGTTGTCCGCATATGGGAAGCCACCGGGTCGCCGGTCACGATCTCCAGGTTCCTGATGTCGAAGGAAAAGATATGTTCATAGAGCGCCCGTACTTCCGCGGGAGACAGCATCTCCGAGACCAGTTCGCAACCCCGGCCGGCTGGCACCATCCGGGAGAAGCCGACCCGCTGCACGCCCATGTGCGAAGCGAACAGGATGACCTTCTTCATGCTCTTCGCGTTCATTCGCGACAGCGTCACATTGAGCGTAACCGGGAGACCGGCGTCCAGCAGACGCTCCGCCCCGTCGGTTGCCCGGGAAAAGCTTCCTCCGCCCCGGACGTTGTCGTGCACCTCTTCGCATCCCTCGAAGCTGACCTGCACACCCTTGATGCCGGGGCCGGCCAGCTGCCGGGCCCGCTCCCGATCGACCTGCACGCCGTTGGTGAGCAGGAAAACATCGTAGCCGCGCTTTCTGATCCCGGCAAGGACCTCGGGAAGGTCCTCGCGCAGCAGCGGTTCGCCTCCGGTGATGTTGAAGCTCGGCGCTATCGACAGCGCATAAGCATCGGACCAGCGGCTGAACATATCGCCGATCTCATCAAGGACCTGTTCGATCTCCCGCAGGCTCAGCTCGACCGAACCACGGCCGTCCTGGTAACAGTGCCGGCAGGCCAGGTTGCATCGTTCCGTCACATGCCATTGGATCAGAAAATCGAATTCGTCGTGTATTGCCATGGGGACCGCCCAGAATATCCGTCCGGTTCAGGACGTTTACCAGAAGCCCGGGAACGGACCAGACCAGGAAGAGGATTTTCACGCACAGATGCGCTGCAAGAACAAACATAGCATAGTAAAGACAGGGAAAGGCTGAGGAAGGATTACTTAAAGGATTAAAAGGCTGGTGAACCAAAGAACGGGTTGGAAACACGGATTCCCTTGCTACATGCTACTTGACCTTGTTACAGGTATATCATGCCCGGCTACTGGCTGCCGGGTACCGGCTCCTAGAACCCCAGGCTGTTCTGGAACTTCTGCCAGGGCGTCTTGGGCTTGGATTTCTTGAACCAGACGCCCCATGCGAGCGTGATGATCAGAATGATGACAACAGCAATGGTGCCGTACTGGACCGCGCGGGAATGCCGGACCTCGCTTCGCCACCAATGGAAACCGGTGTTCGCCATATCCCCGGCCTTGCGGATGGCGTCGGGCGTCTTCTGGACCAGGCCTTGCACATGGTCCAGCGCCGGCGCAAGCGCGGCGCCGGCAGACATCCTGTCGCGAACACGGTCCAGTCCGTGGCCGCCAAAGGGAAGGCTCGCCACCGCGGGAACGCCCTCGTCGCCCGACGCCTGGCCGGGAACATTGCCCCGCTGCTTCAGCGAATACCCGCCGGCCTCGTCAGCGCGCGGCACGCGGTAGAGCCGCACCTTGCCGCTTATCCCTTTCAGTTCCGCGTAGCCGACCTCTTCGCTCGGCACCTCGGTGCGGGTCATGGACAGGTACACCGACTCTGAGAAATAGATCTCCCCTGCGCCCGCCTTGCCCTCGATGCGCGAAGCGATGTTCACGGCCTCGCCGTACACATCCCCGCCGTCAATGCGCACCTCGCCCACATTGACCGCCGCGCGGATGGTAAAGCGGTCCGCGGGATCGAGCGCCGCGTCGGTCTCGGCGATCCGGTCGTGGATCGCCATGGAACAGAGCAGCGCGTCCGTGGGAGAGCGAAAGGTCAGGAGGTAAGCATCGCCGATGGTCTTGATCACCCTGCCTGAATAGCAGCGCACGAGAGGCCGCACGATCCCGTCGAAGCGCCTCAGCATTTGAAGGTTCTCTTCGCGCGTCTGGTTCGAGGTCCGGGGGGTGAAGCCGGCAATATCGATGAAAACGATGGCGAGATTTTCTGTTCGCATGGGCATGTCCGGCAGACTTGCCGGACGAATTGATATACCATCGGCGCCCGGTGCGTGTCAAGACCAATGAAGTGATAAGCAGTAAGGCGAAGAAAAAAATACTGATTGCTTACAGCTCTACAGCTTATCGCTTTAGAGCTGTCTTTAGTGCGTCAACTCCCTCAGCTTGGGAATGAGCCGCTCGTACTGCTCCACCGGGATCTGGGAGTGCCACTTGCCGCTCACGACGCCGATGCCGATCACCAGGTAGAACAGGCCCACGAGCAGCGCAACGTAGATCGCGGGTTTGAGCACTTTGATCGTCTTACCCGTGTTCGCGGTCATGTCCAGCGCGCCCGGCGACGGACAGGAGCTCACGCAGGTCATGCAGCCAAAGCACTCTGCGGACCTCACGACCTCGGTCTTCTCCACGTCGATCAGGGCCGGGCAGGAACGGGTGCAGGCGCCGCAATGGGTGCACTGCGATTCGCTCCGCCGCACCTTCACCGGGCTCCAGCGCGACAGCAGTCCCAGGAGCGCTCCGTAGGGGCAGAGATACCGGCACCAGAAGTTCTTGTAGAGCAGGGACAGCACCGCGAGACCGCCGATCACCCACATGCTCAACACCGACATGTCGGTGAAGAACTTGAGCATCTTCACGTCCGCGATCACGTAATAATCGGACATGAAGAACATGACGATCATGGTGGTGCCCATGGCGAACACGATGATGTAGAAGAAGAAGGTGAACAGTGCGTACTTGATGCTCCGGAGGCCGATGTCAGTGTACCGCTCGACCCGGAAGTTCTTTCCGAAGATCTTTTCCCCTGCCATCCAGACATACTGCGAGGCCGTGCCGATAGGGCAGATCCAGCCGCAGAATCCCTTCTTGAGCGCCAGGGACACGCCGCAGATAGCGATGAACATGATGACGCCCGAAGGATGGACCGGCTCGATATTCCCGGTCATCACAAAATACTTGAAGGCCATGAGCCCGCCGATGGGCAGATAGGCGTCAACCGACGGCGGACGCTGCACAAATGGCTGCGTCGGGTCCTCGAAGTGGAGCACAAAGCGGTAGAACTGCCAGCCGGCGACGAGCGTGATCAGCAGGAACGCGGCCTGAACCGCGTAGCGCATATAGCGAATGGAGGCTCTTGTATCGTTCATGCAAGGAGTATAGCACCCGCGGCAGGCAGCGGACTATGACGGGTATCATAAAGCGGGGCGAAAAAAATGGCGAGGATCGGTTCCTCGCCATTAAGCGCTCATGGTTCCATGACCCGGTCGAGGGCCATGGCGTTGGTTCACCTGCTGAAACGGCTGGTCACCGCCTGGTTATGATCTTCTGAATGTTCAGCACCCGGTTCAGTTCGGTCGGATCCACTGCGCCCATGCGCACGAGAATGTCGCCGATCAGTCCCTTGCTGTATTTCTGGTGCTCCAGGGCAAAATCCAGGTCCTGGGGCACAATGTACTCCCCTGCCACCAGCATGGTCCCGATAGGCGGCGCCATGGCTTTATCTATTTCGATCTCCCTGTTCTTTCTTTCTCCCATGCTCCCCACACCCTTTCCCTGCAAGATCAGACAACTAATATAAATTGTCTGGCCACTATTTTATAGTTGCAATACCTGATTGTCAAGGGAAAGTTGCCGAATAAAGTGAATATTATGTGTCCTTAATAAGATAGCAAATCGAATGAAATCAACATGTTATTGTGTTTTCGAAAAAAGACATTTGGAAGATTTCCATATTGGAATGAGTTTCGTTCATGATCCTACTAGCTGCTGCGTTGCTGATCATCCAACAGGGTTATGCCGAGAGCGCTGGAAAATCCCGCACAAAAAGCCGCCTTGACCTCATGCAGCGGGACCTGTTGCCGCAGTTCCCTCTCGATGGAAGTGACCTTTTCCAGCAGTTCGCCGCAGGGTATCACCTCGGCGTCGAACAAGGGATCATGGCTGATAAGGATCGATCCATGCTGCAGGAACGCTCCGGGCACGCGGCGCTGGGCGCTTCCCACGATCTTCCTTCCTGACACAACGATCTCGTACCACGAGGGAGAGGAAAAGCACGAGGGATCGCGGCTGTTTTTTTTCACCAGTTCGGCGTGCCGGCCCGTCCGCGTCACCAGTTCGGCGGGGATCCCGAGGTTCCTGAGCCCGGCCAGCAGCCCGGCGGCAATGACCTTGTACGTGCCGATCACGTCAGGAGGGAACAAGGCGTTCCCCTCGGGGCACACGATGCTGTAGGTCAGCTCGGAATTGTGCAGCACCGCGCGTCCGCCGGTGATCCTGCGGACGACATCCACGCCCCGGCGTCGGCAGGCGTCGGCGTTCACCGCTGTTTCCAGCCGCTGGAACCTGCCGATGGAAACAGCCGGCGGGTCCCAGGCATAGAACCGGAGCACGGGCAGCGCGCCAGGCAGCAGGGCCTGCGCCAGGAGCTGCTCATCGACCGCCATGTTGTCGGATGCCCGACCCGGGCCGCTGTCGATATATCGCCACAGGTGTACGCTGTTCATAGAATGGCGCAGACATATCCGCTCGTCAGATGGATGCAGGCAACGCCCGCGGGCTTTCCCTGCTCCATCCCGGGGATGGACGACGACAGCGACGGCGCAATGCAGCAGGCCCCGCATCCGATGCGGCATTCCATCCTGGGCATGAGATCCGATACCTCTTTTCAATTTTCGCTGATTCTGGTATAGTCCACTTCGTTCACTTCACCTGAAGGGATAGGCCATGGGCGTACTTGACAGCATCGGCAACACACCGCTCGTAAAGCTCGAATCGATCAATCCCAATCCATCGGTGCAGGTTTTTGCCAAGCTGGAAGGGAACAATCCCGGCGGATCGGTCAAGGACCGCATCGCACTTGCCATGGTCCGCGACGCGGAGCGTTCCGGATCGCTCAAGCCGGGGGATACGATCCTCGAAGCAACCTCGGGGAACACCGGCATAGGCCTTGCCATGGTCGGCGCGGCCCTGGGCTATAAGGTCATCCTCACCATGCCCGAGTGCGTGAGCCAGGAGCGCAGGAAGATCCTCGAGGCCTTCGGCGCCGAGCTCATCCTCACCAAGGGCTGCGAAGGCACCGACGGCGCGATCAAGGTCTGCCGCCGCATGCATGAAGAGAACCCGGGGAAGTACTTCATGCCCAACCAGTTCGACAATCCCGCCAATATCGCGGCGCACTACCAGACCACGGGCCTTGAGATCATCGAGCAGACCAGGGGCAAGCTCAACGCCTTTGTCGCGGGGCTCGGCACCACCGGCACGCTCATGGGAGCAGGCAGACGGCTCAAGGAGCACGACCGGTCGATCCGCGTCGTTGCCGTCGAACCGAACCTGGGCCACAAGATCCAGGGCCTCAAGAACATGAAGGAATCGATCGTGCCGAAGAACTTCGATCCCTCGTTCCCCGACGAGAAGATCAACGTGAACGACGTCGACGCATTCGCCACCACGCGGGCACTGGCGCTCAAGGAAGGCCTGTTCGTGGGCATGAGCAGCGGCGCCGCCGCCTTCGGCGCGCTCGAGCTCGCGAAACGCATGGACCGCGGCACTATCGTCGTTATCCTGCCGGACCGCGGGGACCGCTACCTCAGCACGTCCCTGTTCACGTCGGTCTGCGCACAGTGTCCGCCGTGAGTTTTGCAATGGCCTTTTGCCACGGAAGAACCGGAAAAATCAAAAGCTGCTCTTTGACACTGGAGCTCTAAATCCAGAAGCTTTTCTTTGACACTGAAGACTCTGAGAACGGCTATGATAACGGCGAATAAAACTTTAGTCACGGAAGATTCTGAAAAACCGGAGCAGGAAGATTTATCCTGCCTCTTCATAGCCTCTATCCGCCTCTTCCGTGGCAAACGATCCGTCAGTGTCCTCAGTGTCTAAACCTTATTCCGGTTTCCGTAGCTCACGCTTCGTTCCCAGATAGATATCATACTCCAGCAAACGACATTCGATGCCGCTGTTCCAGAACGGTATCTTCCGTTTGCTCTTCAACCCGATCTTCTTCGCCAGACCCGGATTGCCGGTGAACACATACCCCCGATAGCCCTGGCACTTCTGCTTCAGGAAATCGCCGATAGCTTCATAGACACCCTCCAGCTGCCGGATCTCTCCCATCCTCTCCCCGTATTCGGGATTCATCACCACCGCGCCGCCGCCGGCCGGGATGTCCGTTTCCGCAAAATCGCAGACCTTGAACTCGATCAGGTGATCAACACCCGCGGTCAAGGCGTTCTTCTTCGCGGCGTCCACGGCCGCGGGGTCGATGTCCGTGGCGATGATCCTGGCGCCCAATTCCTTTTTCGCGGCCTTCCTGGCCTCGTCGCGCAGCAGCTTCCATTGCGTTTCATCATGGCCGAGCAGGTGCATGAATCCGAAGTTCGTTCGCAGCAGCCCCGGGGCCCGGTTCAGACCGATAAGCGCCGCCTCGATCGCGAGCGTTCCGCTCCCGGTCATGGGGTTCACAAAGCTCCCCTCGCCTGACCAGCCTGTCGCAAGCACCACTCCGGCGGCCAGCGTTTCCTGCATGGGCGCGGCCATGGGGATCTTGCGATACCCGCGGCGGGACAGGGGCTCGCCCGAGGTGTCGAGGTAGAGCGAGGCCCTTCCCTCGGCCCAGTAGAGATGCACCACGGTACGATCGCGCTCCGGCCCTGAATCAGGCCTTCGTCCCTGGCGCTCCTTGATCCGGTCAACGATAGCGTCCTTGCACTTGAGGCTCGCGAAGCGCTGGTCCCGGATCGACTCCATCTGGACGCTCGAGGTCACGCAGAGATATCCGTCAGCCGGGATGAAGGTCTCCCAGGGGATCATTTTCACTCCCCGGTAGAGCTCGTCGGCCATCGCCGCCCTGAACTGCGCGAGTTCCACAAGCACGCGGTGTCCTGTGCGGATGCGAAGGTTCAGCACCATCGCGTCGCGCATATCTCCCTCGGTCTCGACCCCGGCGTTCCCTGCAGCAAGAACCGGAAATCCCAGGCCGGCCAGTTCCTGCGAAAGGATCGGCGGGATGCCCTTGGAGCAGGTTATGAGTATTCTGGATTTTTTCATAATAACGGCGGATCTCGTTTAAAACCTTTTAGCCACGGAAAAACCGGAAAAGTCAAAAGCTGTTCTTTGACACTGAAGACTCTGAGAACGGCTATGATAACGGCGGATAAAACTTTAGCCCCGGTAGGTTCTGAACGAAACCGGAACAGGAAGATTTATCCTGCCTCTTCATAGCCTCTATCCGCCTCTTCCGTGGCAAAAGGTTCTTTTCAGTGTCCTCAGTGTCCAAACCTATTCCGGTTCAATCGTCGCGATCAGCGAATAGGATATGAGCTGGTCGCGGTGATGCTCGGCCTGTTCGAGCGGCTCGACCGCGCAGAGCGCCACTCCATTGTTATGGGCCTCGATCATGATGCGCACGCACTCTTCCTCGCCGAACCGGAACACGCGCATGAGCGCCTTCACCACATGCTCCATGGAGTTCTTGTCGTCATTATGCAGCAGGACCTTATACCGCGGGATGTGCGTTGCCTGGCGTTCGATGACCGTCGAGGTCTTGGGGGATGATGCGGCTGCCGAGGCGATAAACATGGTAGGGGACCTTAATACAGAGATCGGAAAAAATCAAGAAGAATAGCGCCGCTTTTGTCCTATGAACAGCGGGATCAGGGCAGAGGAACCTCGAGTTCATCCAGAGACGCTGAACTGCCGGAAAAGCCGCTCCTAGCCCGCTAATCCTTACTTGCGTTTCTTACTCCTCTAGCCCTTGTTCTGATTCTTTAAACCTTCCCTGCAGCTTGAACGCCGCTTCGGCCGCGCGGACCGCGATCCAGAGGATGATGACCGCGAGGACAAGGTTGGTCCCGCCTTCGGCCATGACCCCGAGGCGGTTCAGGACCGTGACGATGCAGGCAAGGAGCGACAGAACTACAAGGAGCGACGCGGCTACGCGGGATTGCCAGCGGTACAGGATGAAACCGAGAACACCGAACAGCGCGGCGTCGGTCAGCATGGCCGGGGACAGATAGAGGCCGATGCCTCCCTGCAGCAGAGCAACAATGAAAAAGGCGAGCGAGCTGTGACGGATCGTCCGAAGGGCTTCGTCGCGGCTGGTGATCCTGCGGAAAAAACCCCGCCGTGCCTGTTGGTCCGCCATTGGTCGCCTCCTGCCGGAACCGCGTCCGCTCGTCCCGGCCTACCGGGCCGAGTGGCAGTTCCCGCAGATATCCATGGATGACTGCATGGGAAATCGTATCATCTGGGGGGAATCGCCGCTGTGCGGATCATGGCAGCTCGCGCAGGTGAAACGCTTGCCTTTGCGCGCCGGGTCCTTGATCTTTCTCTTCTCGCCGTGGTCCTTGCCCGCGCCCAGGGGATGGCCCTTCCCGGCCGTGCCGCTGATCAGATGCGGCTTTGACAGGATCTGTGCGTGGCAGAGACAGCAGATGCGGACCGGCTCGGCAAGCAGCAGGGAGTCAGTGCGCGACGAGTGGGGCGTGTGGCACTGGAGGCAGAGGCCGGCGGATACCGGCCCGTGCATGACCTTCCTCGTGAACATGCCGCGGTCGTGGCAGCCGAAGCACAGCTCGGGCACCGTAGTGGTGAGCAGCCGTGCGTTCTTGGAGCCGTGGGGATTATGGCAGGAGCTGCATCCCATGTCCAGGGCCGGATGCTTGAACTTGTTCGTGAACATCTTCGAATCATGACAGGAGAAGCAGAGCTCGGGCTGGTCGGCGAGCAGGCCCCGCTTTACCGAGTTCGTGATACGGTGGGGAACATCGGCAGCGTCGATCCCCACATGGCAGCTGGGACAGCCCATGGACACGGCGGTGTGGACCTGCAGGCCCTCGATCATCTCGCCGTGGCACAGGAGACAGTCGATCTCATCCTTGGCTGAGGCAGGACCGGGACCGCCTGCTGATGCCGCCGCAAGCGCAAGGAACAGCGTAATGATGCGCAACACGTTCATAACGACCCTCGTGACCACCCTGTACCGCCACTACGATCAGGAAGCAGCGACGATTCCCGGCGCCGATCGACCTGGCGGACAAAATCAACTATAGGCAATTCGAGGGTGCTTGTCAAGCAAAGGAACGAAAGCGGCGAGGTTGCATTTAGTTGCAACTAAAGCGCGGCATTCAGCACTGGCCCATCACCGCCTGCCGGGCACGGAGGTCGTCACAATTCTTCCTGCGGCAGCAATGCCTGTCCTCAGCAGCATGCCGGCCCGGAATCGCCGCACCCGCAGGTCGGCTCGCCTCCGATGATCATGCTGTTGATCAAGGCGGCCGCGCATCCCACGCCGGCGTTCACGGTGATGGCCTTGAACTCGCAGTTCAGGGCGCAGGCGCCGCACTCCATGCACTTGTCGCGGTCAGTGACCTTGGCGCGGCGGGCCTCCATTTCGAACACCCCGTGCGGGCAGACCTCCACGCACCGTCCGCAGCCTTCGCACCTGTTCTCATCATAGGCAAGCGAAACCGTATTGGCCAGATATTTCATTGCATCCTCCAGGTCTGGAACTTGTGCGCGATCACCAGCAGGACCGACAGGCCCGATGCCGCGAAATAGGCAGGGACCGCCAGCTTCAGTTCCTTTTTCACGCCCGACATTCCGGTATAGGTTGTCGCGCCGGTGAACTGCAGCGCGAGATAGGACGTCAATGCCGGGAACAGCAAATAGGCCGCCAGGCGCATAAGACCTGCAGGGAAGAACGAGGGAGCCGCTGCTTCAAGTGCGGCAAGTGCCGCGACGCCCATGACCAGCCCCTTGAGCGCGAATGACCGGAACGGAACAAAAGGAAGGAGCACCGGTGTCAGGAACGCTCCGGCGAACACCGCGACAAGCCCGAGCGCCAGGAACGGCAGGCCGCCGAAGAACGCGTCCCTGAACAGGATGCCGCTCGGCTGGAATCCGAACAGCAGCAGCACGGCAAGTGCGAACCAGGGATATTTCTGCAGGGCAGGATTCAGCTCCATGGGCGTCAGGATCATCCGGTCGAGCAGGGAAAACCTGATCGTGCGCATCTCCGGCGTCTTTTTGTAGTTTCCCCGCACATAGGCCGGGATATCCCGCGCTTCGACCGGTCCGAAGGCAACGCGGAAGCCTGTCCGCTTTCTGATCTCAGCGGCATTCACTCCCACGGCGCCAAGCTGCGGAAGGATCAGTTTTCTGTGCGCCACCACCTCGGACAACCGGGCCGCGCTGATGCGGGTGGCCAGCTCTTCGGTCCCGAAGGTCCCCTTGCCTGCGGCGCACCACACGTTGATGCTCTTGGTATCGAGCGCCAGGACCCAGGCGTTCATACCGGCGAGAGATCTGCGCAGGATGTCGAAGGTCAGCTTGTAGTTGGCGGTCACGAACACGTCGGAATCCGGCGTTGGCTCGCCGACAGCATAGAGCCCCGGCTCGACCGTGTACCGCATGCGGTAACCGCCGCTCCTGCTCCGGACCATACCCCAGGTATCCGAGGAGGTCCAGGTCGTCACGATCTTCGGCACCGGCCCTGCCGCCGTGGTCACGGAACCGATGACAAAGGACTGGACCTGAGACGTCGTCGAACAGCACGAAGCTGCAGACTCCTGGCCGCTCGTACCGCAGCATGAGCTCGAACCGTTCGGCGTTCCTTCTGTTTTGATGAATTTTATTTCCTGCATAGGATCACCTTTCCTTTCGCAACACGACCTCATGCCCGCGCAAGAATAACCTCGGAAGGGAACAGCATCTGTTGATGATATTCCCGCACCTCGACCGAAAAACCCTGCTGCTTCAGTTTCTCGGTCAAGCGCACGCCGCGGCATCCTCCCATGAGACGCGGAGACAGCCGATACAGCAGTTCATAGAATCCGCCGGAGAGTGTTTCGCTTTTGGTCATATTGACCAGCGCGAGTTTCCCGCCCGGTTTCAGCACACGCTTGAACTCCCTTAGTGCACGGTCCAGGTCCTCGTCAGCGAGAAGATCGAACATATAGTTATTGATCAGGATATCGATCGTTCCCGTTCCCTGCGCAAGATCCAGAGCCGTGCCGATGGCGAGCACATAGCTTGCCCCTGGCAATGATCGGAGACGCTGCCTTGATTGTTCCAGCATCCCCGATGAAAGATCGATGCCCATGTTCCTGCCATCCCGGTTCCGCTGAACGATCTCCAGAAAAGCCAGCCCCGTCCCGACAGCTGCCTCGAGCACTGTCGATCCGTTCGCTATCCCGGCAAGTTCGATAGCCCGCATCCGCGCCCGGGACTCTGCCAGCCTGCCCCATATATCATAGAGCGGGGCGATCCTGTCATAGACCTTGCAGATCTCCTGCTGGGGAACCATCGCATCCAATGTTGCGGAAGCATTTCCAGCACAGCATTGCGATAGGAGTCTCATTGCATGTCATTCCTTTCAGGAACAAGGTAGTTTCCGCCGCTTACTTCTTGAACAGGTCCCCCATCACCGGCCCGAGCACGCCCTTCACCATCGTCTCCAGGCTCCCGGCCTTGAGCAGGGCGATGCAGCAGACCTCGCCGTCCTTTTCCCAGGTCGTGACCGCGAGCTTGTCGCCTGCCTTGATCCCGGCCTTGTCCCGCAGCTCCTTGGGCAGCACCATCTGCCCCCGCTCGTCAACGGTCACGATACCCTGGATCGCGCAGCAGCTTCCGTTCGTTTTCCTGGTCATGGTCCCGCACCTCCAAATTCTGATTAATCTGATATATCAGAATTGGCTGATCATGTCAAGAGGTTTCTGCCAGGACTGTTAATCCGTTGTTTTCCTGCGAGGATTCACATTTAGGAGGAAGATTGAGAGGAGAAATCCCTAAGAGGTTCCCAAGCCGACACATTACTCTAGATGTGGCCAAGGATTGGCCACGCTTGAAATGAATATGTATCCATAGGAATATACCGCCATGGCAATGACAATAACAGTAGTGACAAGAAGAAAAGGTTTATGCGATTTTCCGCGAAAGTACGCTTCAGTACATATAGACTTTAACCATACTGCATATATAACAAGCATGACAAAAACAGCTGCACTTCCACCAAACAGTAAGAAGGAATCGGACTTTGATTGCCAGAACATGAAGCCACCGATTGCCGCGCCTAGCGATATGCCAGATGCAAGTGCGCCGTATAGCCACATTATGTTAGCTGGACGCAAACCTACATACAGAAGGATCTTGGATGGTCGTTCTTTTGTTCCAGAGATTAAAACGTAGATGGCGGTAAATAGCGGTGCCCACAGACCCAATAGGTTAAAAGTCCGATAACTTACATGTTCAGTTAAGATGTGCGCTGCTCGGCCACCTCAATTTGCTGCAATCTGATCGAGTTGGTAGCTCCCCGGCAGCGTAGGAGCTACCCCCTACTCTTTATATATTAAACCAATCGTAACAAATATATGGTCCAATAAGAGGACCCAGGCATTATGAAGTTCAATTAGCATTGCTTGATGCCGTTCTTTCAATAAATTTGAAAGATCAACATTCAATCGGCTATACGCTTTTTCTTGAATTAACAATTGCTGCTCTATGCCGGCATCTCCATCTGATAGCCGGGACGACATCTTTCCCCAATCCATGCTCTTTTCCTGATTATTTGCTCTGGCTTTATCAAATAGCTCACCCTTAAATTTTAGAAGCAGATTCCTCATCTCATTTGCCGCAGATGTAATTTTCTGTGGATTATTTTTCGACTCATACACATATTGCTTTGTTTTAGTAAATAGGCCGACGACATATTCAACATTCAACTTCTTCAACAGTGCCAACACATCTTCTTCTCGTTGGTGCGCTGTTTGAATGGCATCATATTTCTCAAGCGACTCTAACGCAGCGTCCTGTTGTCCGATCAATCCCCAATTAATGTTTTGAATAAGCTCGGAATAGACAGTTGCTGCACTCGCCGTCGAAGTATACGCCATTCGAAAAGGTAGAACCTTATATTTGGGCATCATTGGCAGTTGCTTTTGCAGTTCACGCGTGTCATACTCGATCTGCATTTTTAAATCCGGGTTGGTCCCTACGCTTGGCACATTTTCAAGCGTTTCTAATTCCCACTCGGTAACTTCAAGATTATGTTCCACAGTTGGAACAATCTCGCCTGCACTCCTGATGTTATCCAGCCACTGCTTTAAGTAAGCCTTTTTCTCTTCCAGGTTTTTAATGTTATCATCCTTGTGTTTGACCGTGTCGATGGGGGTGGTACTATTCGATTTCTTTTTCGGCGGCATTATTTAGGAGCCTCCCTGACTGTTATTGCTTCGCTTGCTGCGATCAGCACTGACAAAGGTATATCAAAGTGATATACAGATGAAATACAGACGCACCAGAACACTTCGAAAAATCAATTAGTTACGGTTTTTTATAAATATTTATTAGATAAATTACAAATTATCTTCAAATAAAATCAAGTCAGCACCCATTTCGGTTTCTTGGCTGATCCCTTGTTTTTAATGGTTTTATCCTTCCTCGACATCTGCGCTAATAGATTGCTAATCTTGTTCTTCTTCTGCTGATCGCTCAGGGCATCGGACAGTTTATTCAGGAGAAGACCGTCGATATCTTGCCGGCTTGCAGACGCATATTTTTTTAAATACGCGACGATCAACTTTTTATAGTGGTCATCATCGAAAGAACGATTACGGATGTATTCCGCGCGTTTTCCGGTTACATCTGCAATCGGCGCAGATACGTAGAGATTTGGAAAACGGCCTTCCGTCAACTTGGCCTTCTTTAGTTGTGATGCATCTTCCTTTGATATCGCTTCATGCTTTTGTATTCGGTCAAGCAAGATAACGGTTTTCAGGTCAAGATCTGTCTTGTTGATAAGGAGTCGGGTATATTTTTCGTCGATGACTTTTCCCGTAATCCGGACCTTCACTTTTTGCAAATCGGAGAGGTCGTAATCAGGCAGCGGGAAATAACGGTTCATCTGAAGAGAAAACATCTTCTTGATACCGCCGCCCTGCGTATCGATAAGATTAAGGTTCACCATGGCCTGGGCAAGGAAGGCATTGCGGTAATATTCCTGCGGGGAGTCCTGCTCAATGACCTTCTCAACTGATTCCGGCAAGAAGCTGCCGAGATTGGCAAAGAGAATATCATCAGGATTTTCCACTACTGTGATTCGTCCACGAAGCTCATAATCCTGATGAGCAATGCAGTTGTTCAGCGCTTCCCGGATCACGTAGGGTTCATACTTCGTTACCTCCGTGGGAAAGAGCGTGTTGTCGAGAAGGTAGCGATACTTCAGATTGCGGATCTTTGCGTACACTGCGTCGATGTTCAGCAGGAATGGCGGGCCGAAGTGTTCATAGTCTTTTTCAATATTATGGTCGTCTTTCAACACCCACGATATGCGGGCGATCGCAGAGCTGAGGAAATGCTCTGATTCGTCTTTCCCAAGAAGAATTATCGCGGCTCGGGTGATGCCCCCCTGAATCGTCAGCTTGGCCTTGTTTAAGAACGTGGCGTCATCCCAGGTATCGACTTCCGCGGCCTTACCCGCAAATTTCCCCTTATAATTCTCGCGCGCTCTGGCGATAGCCGCCGGGTCGAGGTCGTTGAGCGTTGCACCTTCGCAAATGCTGGCTGACCAATCTTCCTTTTCTTTTCTCAACCAAATCTTCCGCTCCTTCTCCGGATGGTCCTTCAGCTTCTTCTTGTACGTGCCGACTCGTATAAAACCTTCACCTTTGAATTTTACGGGGATATGATGCGCAGGATCGACTTTGAAAACAACGATCTTTGAACCATTGTAGTCGCACTCATGTATCGCGAAGTCATTACGAGGTTCCAGGAGCCTCGCGAGCCAGTTTTCGATCTCTTCATTGCCAACCTTTGCATCCCGAGGCCGAAACGAAGTGCCCGTGACCGCGTGGGTCCGGTCCTCAATTCCGAAAACAAGATATCCAGCTGGTTGTTCATGCAGACCCGCGGAATTCGCCAGCGCGGAGATATACTCGCCGATGTCATCGGGAGTGTCGTTGTTAAACTTAAACTCGACCCACTCGGTCTCTTTCGGCAAGCTCCGCAAATCGTCAATAAGCGTTATGAGGTCATCATTGGTCATGTTCTTCCCATTTCACTCGCACCAGGTTCCATCGGCATACTGATTATTACTATTGCGCAGGCAATCCTGATCCGCTATAATCAGATCAACTCATACGCCAAGCGCGTAAGGAGTTGGGACATCGCTCCGCATTGTCCTATTACATCTTTCTATTAAAGGTCCCGTCCCGATGACAAGGGCCCATGGGGCTCTCTCGCAATAGTAGTCAGGGCGGTCGCATTCATCTGCTCCCCGTTCGATCAGCCGGAAGGCCTCGGACGGGGTTATTTTTTTCGAAGCTGCTATCTAACCGTTGTATTTCCGTCTACTATTCAGCCTTCAGTAAGAACTCTCGTATCTCATTCTTCGCATTCCACGGGTCCGTGATCTCGATGAACGCCCACCTGCCGAAGCCACCGTGGTTGTTGATCGCGGGAATCCAGAGGGTTCTCGCCGTTGAGACTTTTGTAGCTTTGTCTTTCTTCTGCTCGCCGGTGACTTCAATGATCAGATTCAGGTTGCCGCTCCCCTCACCCCCGCCCTCTCCCGCAAGGGGCGAGGGAGTCTTTACCTGGACAATGAAGTCGGGATAGTAATTCTTTTCTTCGCCGTTCAGGAGATAAGGGATCGTAAAGCCGAGGTTCGTGTTTTTGACATAGCTCTTCACCTCATCCATCTCTTCGAGAGCGCTTGCCATTTTCTGTTCCCATGATGCCGTATCAGCGACAACGTGCGAAATATGGCACTTATCAGATCGGGTGGCATAAACCGGTCTCGTCGTTGATGATGACGATGTTCTTCTTGTTTCCCAGCTCCCGGCAGACGCGCCTCACCATCTGATCGGGCGTTTCGATGAACGGGCTTTCGCCGCCCTGGGTCAGGATGCTCTTGGTGAGCTTTCCTGCTCCGCTCTTCTCTCGCTGTTTGAAAGCATGGAAATCGGTGATCAGGATCTTGGCCTTGTTCAGTTCCGCCATGAGTTCAGACGGCAAAATATCCCGCTGGCGGTAATAGTTCTGCGGATCGCTTGGAAGGAGCACGCGCAGACGATCGCGGATGGTGATGCCCGGCGCAACGAGCAGGAAGGTGTCGGAAAATTTGGAGTTCTGCGTGTCCGCAAGCTTGTTCAGCGCTTGCCAGGCAATGAGCATTGCCATGACCACGGTCTTTCCGCTGCCGGTCGCCATCTTAAAAGCGATCCGATAGAGAAGCGGATTCGCCGCCTCATTCTTTTCGCGGAGATAGTTTTCGATCCAGGCGTCGCCGTACTTGCCGGCGATCTCAGCAATGTAGATGGCTGTTTCCAGCGCTTCCCGCTGGCAGAAAAAGAGTATCTTCTCGCGGGCAGGATTGTTCCAGTATTCGAGGAGACGGGCCGTGGTTTTCGTAACCCCGACATAACCGCCCTTGCGCCACGCGTCCACGCGGCCGCGAATACGGTTGATCTCGTCGTTTTCCTTGAGCCGGTCTTCGGTCCATTCCGTGTCCAGGCTGAGCTGCGACTGCTTCCCCCGGCTGCGAGGACGGGCAATGGGAATGAAGTATGCGCTCGGCCTGCGGATTCCTTCGATGATCTCGTTGGCAATGCCTTCTTCAGTGAATTTGAAATGGCGGGTGGGAGCGTCAAATGGAGAGTTAATGATCGGATTTTCAATGACGACCTGTTTCACGAATAGCGCTCCTCTGCCGGACTATAGATCCGTATACTTTTTGCTCGAGCCTTTCGCTTTCTCCACCGGATACTTCGCTTCATTCACTGCTAATGTCTTTTCTACTTCGTTGAGCAAGTCGATCTTATATTCTTCACTAAGATATGTGAGAAATATGAAGATATCGGCAAGTTCTTCTTTTACGTTCTTGAGTTCTTCAGGAGAGAGCTTGCGGGTCTGCTCGGTCGTCTTCCACAGGAAGTTTTCGAGCAATTCCCCCGCTTTGATGGAGAGGGCTTCGGCGAGGTTCTTGGGATCGTGGAATTGTGCCCAGTCGCGCTCGTTCCGGAATGCGACGATCTTTTTCCGGATGGACTCTAAATCAGCCATGCCCCTCCTTCACAGCCGAAAAACAGTGCAACTGATTGAAAACTTTACTCCAAGTTGCATTAAATGTCCAGAAAAGAAACGGATGGAAAATGTTAATATGTCGAAGGGAATTGCGTGATAGTAACAAGCCTGATCAACTTGATTTCACCGAATCACCATATCGCAGTGCTGCCGGAAAAAGGCTTTACCTCTGTACCCGATGCTGTTACACTGTGTCAACAGATCTTGTGGGATGCGTCTATGGCAACGGTTGTCGCGCCGGTATCCGCACGTCTGACGGCCTTGGAGGACCATTATGGTGCTCGGCAGGATCAGAAACACCCTGGTGACGCAGTTCACCGCCATCATCCTGCTGATCCTTGTCGTGGGCCAGGGCGGTCTCTACACCTGGCTGCTGCTCTACCAACGGGCCTATCTCGAAACAAGCCTCCGCCGGGACATGACCGCGGTCGCCCGGCAGATCGGCGATACGATCACGCGGCAGAACACCGACCAGCGCTCTCTTGAGCAGTTCCTGGACCTGGTCCTCGGGACCGGCAGCGTTCTCTCGGTCCGCGTGATCGACGGGACCGGCCGGGAACTGGTCGCGAGAACCGCTCCCCGGTCGAAGATCGATGCCGGCTCCGGAACCTCGTCCTCCCGCTGGCTCTTTTCCATTCCTTCCGAGAACACCCTGCGCGTCCCGCTCCGGACGGACGGCGGCGCGGGCGCCGTTGAGGTGATCTACAGCGGCCGAACCGTGAATGAAGTGATGGGCAGGTTCCTGGTCATCCCCCCGGTGATGCAGACCATCACGTTCCTGGTGGTGATCTACGCCATCGCCAGGTTCTTCCGCAGCAGGGTCTCCTTCCCCGTGGCAAGCATCAACGCGGCGCTGAGCAGGATCACCGAGGGCGATCTCGTCGCCGAGGTGCCCCCTATCGCCGGAACGGAGATCGGCAGCATCGCCACGGGCGCCCGTTTCCTTGCCGAGAAGCTTTCCTCGACCCTTGCCCGGGTCGATTTCCTATCCAAGGGCGTCGCCGCTGCTCTCGAGCGGCTCACCGCGTCCCTCGCGGCGGTCCGCGACTCCACGCACGCCCAGGCCGAATCGATCAACAGCGTCATGTCCGTGATCCTGAAGGCGAACGAACAGCAGCGGTCGTCCACGGAAAGCACGGACCGGCTCTCGCGCGTTTCCTATGACAATGTGACATCGCTGCTCGAGATGCGGTCCGCCGCGGACGAGATCGCGTCGAGCACCGACCGCCTGTTCCGTTCCGCGGCCGACGCCCACGCGATGATTTCCGCGATGTCCCAGGCTTCCGCCGCCATCGCCGACAGCACCGGCGAGGTGTTCCGCGCCATGGAGAGCACCTCGACGTCGGTCGAGGAGATCAGCGCCTCCCTCACGACCGTGCGGGAGAACGCGCGGCAGTCGGCGGAGTTCTCGGCGCGGGTGCGGCAGCTCCTGACCGAGCGGGGCACCCTTGCGGTCGCTGACGCCGTCGAGGCCATGGAAAAGATCGCCGACGAGGTCGGCCGCTTCCAGACGATCGTCGAGCACCTCGACACCCAGTCGAAGGACATCGAGAACGTTCTCTCGGTCATCAACGAGGTCACCGAACGGACGAACCTGCTGAGCCTCAACGCCTCCATCCTTGCATCGCAGGCCGGTGAGCACGGACGCGGGTTCGCGGTCGTTGCCGGAGAGATCCGGTCGCTCTCCGAGGGCACCGCTGCATCGGCAAAGGACATCGCGGGGATCGTGAAGGCCATCCAGTCCCAGATCCGCGAAGCCGTGACCTCGATCCGCGCCGGGGTGAAGCTTGTCGAGCAGGGCAAGGACCTGATCTTCAAGTCCGGCGAAGCCATGGGGGAGACCCTCGAGGCGGCGCAGAAGACCGCCCAGATGACCACGGCGGTCGAAAAGGCGACGGTGGAGCAGGCCGGCGGCCTGAAGCAGATCCGGTCGGCCGCGGAGAACGTCCGCCTCATGCTGGAGCAGGTCATGAAGAACACGAACGAGGAGCGCCGCAACGCCTCGCGCATGCTCGACAGCATTCGCGAGGTAAAGGAGGTCGCCCAAGTGGTCCGGAAAGGCACGGGCGAACACGCGTCAGGCACCCAGGTGATCTCCCGGAACCTGGAGGAAAGCCGGGACATGGTCACGCGTGTCCATCAGGCCGCGCAGGACCAGCTCGGCGCCAACGAGGAGATCGCCGGGGCCGTGGAAATGATCAAGCGCGCGGGCGTTTCGGCCATGAAGGACCTGGAGGAGATCACCCGGTCCTTCAGCGCGCTCCGGAACGAGGTCGAGGACCTGAAGCACGAGATGGCGGCCTTCCGCACGAAACAGGACCCCGCGCGGCGCGACGCTCCGAAATGATCCTCTGCCTCCCCGCGGCTTCCGAACAGGGGATCACCCGGCGGCCATCGTGACGCCCCGGGAAGCGCACTTGATTCTTTGCCTGAGGGCATTTATAATTCCAGGTACCAACACGTGACCCTGCGTCAACAGCCCCCTGTTCGGCGCGCCTGAGGTATACTTACCACCATGGCTTTTACCGGCGAACTTGAACATCTTCATATCGTGGACGTCATCCAGCTGGTCCATACCACGCGGAAATCGGGAATCTTTTCCGTCAAGGGGGACCGGGGGGAAAGCACGATCGTCTTCAGCAGCGGCGCCATTGTCGGAGCGAACCATCTGAACGACAGCGTCCGCATCGGCACCATCCTGGTGAAGATGGGCGCCATCTCGGTCGAGGATCTCAAGCAGGCACTGGACGCGATCCGGGATATCGCCGCGGGCGGCGAGCCGCTTCTTGCCGCATTGATCCAGTCCGGCAAGCTGAAGCAGGAAGACGCGCTGAAGGGTCTCCGGACGCTTGTCGAGATCACCATTGTCGAGCTCATGGGCTGGAGCAAAGGCACTTTTACCTTTGACACCGACGCGCCGGTCTACGCCGGCGGGGACAGCGGGACCGATGTGGCGCTCGATGCCCAGATGGTCCTGATGGACGCGCTGCGCGTCTTTGACGAACGGGAACGGGACCGCGCCAACGGGAAGGACGTTCCGTCCTTTGAATCGCTCTACGCCGAGGTCCTTCCCGGCCAGGCCCATGCGCCCAGGGAACAGCCGTCAACGATCACCGCCGATCTCCTCGGGCTCGCGGATGTCGAACGGCTCGAGAAGAAGATCCCCCGGCCGGTCTCGGAGATGGAGCTCTTCGATCCCCTGGCGATCCATCGCCAGAAGATCAGGGAGCTGCTTGCCGCTTTCTCGCCGGAGGAGCAGGACGCCTTTGTCGCGTTCCTCCAGCGGTCGCTGGACCGCAAGGCCGCGCCCGGCGGGGCGGCAAAGCAGTCCGGCAAGGCGGTCGTCCTGTTCAGCAGCGACAAGCTGATCCGGCATTCGGCAATGACCATCTGCAAGGAGGACGGCGTGCCCGTATTCTCCGCCGAGGAAGAGAACGACCTCGAGCGGACCGTGGAGCAGTGCCTTTCGGCAATGCGGATGCCCATCGTGGTTTTCGACAGCCCCGGAGGCGAAGGCGGCGGCTTTCCGGAAGAAACGATCATCGCTCTGCGGAACCGGATACGGGGAAGACACCCCGCGGTCCCGCTCGTCCAGTTCGCCGCTCCCCAACAGAACGACTTCATCCTTCGGTCGTACAGCGACGGCGTCTGGGCCGTTCTTCCGAAACCGACGAACGAGGGCAGGAACGGGTCTTACGTCAGCGGTACGATCCAGTTCCTGGCGGCCTTCAAATCGTATATCAAGGATTTTCAGTACCGCCCCGACGCCGCGGACCGGTACATCAAGGAGCTGAAGAAGGACATCAAGGCGCTTCGCGAGATCGTCACCCCGTCGGACGCGGCGCTGGTGCTGCTGATCACCGTCGCGGACATGTTCGAGCGGGCGATCACCTTCATCGTCCGGCCCGGGGAACTGGCCGGGGAGCGGGCCATCGGCGTGACCTCGGACAAGAGCGAGGGGCCGACCCATGCGGACCGGCTGAGGATCCCGCTGGCGAAGCCCTCGGTCTTCCGCGAGGCGATCGAAAAAGGACAGGTCCTGTTCGGCGAGAGCAGGGACGGGATCCTCACCGGCCTGTTCCAGCAGATCGGCGCGCCCCTGAGCCCCTCGGTCGTGCTGCTGCCGGTGATCAGCGACCGCAAGGTCGTTGCGGTCGTGTACGGCGATTTCGGGAAGAAAGCCGCTCAGCCGGTGCAGATCGACATCCTTGAGATCCTGAGCCAGCAGGTCGGCATCTCGCTGGAATACGCGCTGTTCCGCAGGCACGTTGCGAAAGCCGCGCAAAAAGCATAACGGACCTATCCGGACGGTCCGGAGCCCGGAAAGACAATGCTGTCTCGCGCCAAGCCGCAAAGGCGCAAAGAGAACAGGCGGCAGAGGGTATTCGTGATCTAAAGATGTTCTTTGCGTCTTTGCGGCTTGGCGCGATATTTTTTTGCTGTATTAATCATATCTGACACGTAAGACCGCGGAGGTACACCAGCGTCATGGACAACACGATCCTGAACCAGATCCTGAACATCGCCTTTGAGAAAAAGGTCTCGGACATCCACTTCGAGGTCGACAATCCGCCCATGTTCCGCGCGCGGGGCCACCTCATCCGCGCCAAGATGGGTCCCCTGACGAAGCAGGACACGGAGTTCGTGGCAACGACGGTCATGGCGCAGCACAACCGGAAACTGCCCGAGAACCTGATGGAGTTCGACACGTCCTACACCCTGGCGAAGGTGGGCCGGTTCCGCGTCAGCATCTTCCGGCAGCGCGGCAATCTCGGCGTGGTCATGCGGGTCATCCCCCACCAGATCGGCAACTTCGAACAGCTGAACCTTCCGCCGGCCCTCGGCAGGATCGCCCAGGTGCCGAACGGCCTGATCCTGGTCACCGGACCGACGGGGAACGGCAAATCAACGACCCTCGCGTCGATGATGCAGTTCATCAACGACAGCTTCGCCTACAACATCATCACCATCGAGGACCCGATCGAGTTCCTGTTCACGTCGGGCAAGAGCTGCATCATCCAGCGGGAAGTGGGCATTGACACGGAAAGCTTCACCATCGCCCTGCGGTCCGCCATGCGCATGAACCCCGACGTCATCATGGTCGGGGAGATGCGCGATCTCGAGACCGTGGACGCCTGCGTCAAGGCGGCCGAGACCGGGCACCTGGTGCTGTCCACGCTCCACACGCCGAACACCGCCGCGACGGTCAACCGCATCGTGGGCTACTTCCCTCCTGACGCGCAGGAGAACACCCGCCAGCGCCTGGCCGAAAGCCTCACCGCCGTCATCTCCATACGTCTGATCCGGGGAAAGACCGGCGAGACCGTGCTGCCGGTCCTGGAAGTGATGTACGCCACGAACACCATCAAGGCCTGCATCCGGGACAACAAGCTCGACGAGATCGAGCAGCACATCGAAAAAGGGCGGGACGAATACGGCATGCAGACCATGGACCAGCATCTCATCCAGCTCTGCAGGGACGATCATATCACGCTCGACGAGGCGAAGCGCATCTCCCGGTCAAAGGACCTCGAGCGGAAGCTGATGTTCAATTAGCTTCGCCCGCAGGTCACGGCACAGGACCCTCTCAAGCGCCTCGTTCCCGGCAGGTTGATCCTCCGTCAGCCGGGGACCAGCATTCTCAGGCCTTTCGTCCGATCTTCCTCGGCCTTTGCCTTCATCTTATACAGGGATGCTCCCGTCTCCGAAACCCTGCGAGCATCATTATCCCTCTTGCCGCGGTTCCGGAAAGCACACAGGGCACCAGGTCTCGCCCTGGTCCCGGGGGCATACATGACTGCAGGCCTCGCAGCAGACGCAGTCCTGCATGGGAAGGTCGCACACAGCACAGATCGCATTCAGCTCAGACACTTTATCTGGTCCTCCTGATCCGGTTCATTCCGCGTCCGCTGACATACCCGCTAACGAGGAAAATCCCGGGAGACGGCCGGCGCGAACAAGCACCAGCGGCATGGCCGGCCTGTGACGTCCAAGGCCCCTGTTCACGCGGTCTTTACTACTGACTGCAGATTCTCCGGATGAACACACTATAAACCACCATGCAGGGGATTTCATTCTTTTTGGTTCAGCCTGACCGCGCGCTCCCGGGATATTAACAAGTTCATATTCATCCCAATTCCCGCCCAGGAACTGCTATAATTTGTCTTACAGACCAGTGATCCCCTCAAGAGGTTTTCCCTGGCGTCCGGCGCAGGATCCCGGCAGTTCGTATCACGATGGAGGCTTTATGGGTTTTTCAGGCAGGCTGGAAGGCATCGCGCCTTCGGACATATTCCAGATCATCAGTCAGAACAGGATGACCGGCACGCTGATCGCCCGCTGTCAGGACGGCACCGCCATGGTCGTGTTCAAGGACGGCCAGGTGATCGAGGCAACGAGCGACGCGCCGCAGGAGTCCCTCGGCTTTCTCCTGGTGTCCCAGGGGCTCGCGTCCGAAGGGACGATCGCCGCTGCCAAGGAACAGCGGGTGCGAACGCCCGAAAAACCGCTCGGCGCCATCCTCGTGAGCATGGGCGCCATCGATCAAAAGACCCTTGAGACCGTTGTGCTCAGACAGATCGAGCGCATCGTGACCCGCCTGATGACCTGCGATGACGGGTTCATCACCTTCGACCGCGGAGAGACCGCGGTCAAGCGCAAGCTCAATACGAACGAGTTCTTCCTTGACGCCGGGGTCAGCACCGAGTTCCTGATGATGGAAGGCGCGCGGGTCTTTGATGAGGAGCAGGCCCGCGTAAAAGCATCGGACCGGCGCAGATCGCAGCCCGACGTTGCCGCGGACGAGGGGCCTGAGGGCGAACGACGGCGGCAGACCGATGAACCGCCGGCCGCCGGAGCAGCTCCGCGGCAGGAAAGCGTTCCGTCGTGGTTCGAGTCGATCAGTTTTCCGAGCTATGCGGCCTTTGCTGAAGCGGAGGTGGACCTGTATCGGCAGGGACGCAAGTTCCTATGGACCGCGCGCGACAGGGTCAGGAGCGTGGTCCAGCCCTGGTTCGCGGGCATCAGGAGCAAGGCAGCTGCATTCTCCCCCGATGGCACGGCCATGCTCGCGGCCGGCATCGGCGCTGTCGCGGCAGCCGTCGTCCTGATCATCACGCTCTCCTTCTCCTCCGAAACGACCGGCGGCGACCTCCTGATCACCGGAAAGATCGTGAAGCTCCGCGCCGAGCCCACGACCGAGGCGGACGTGGTGACAAAGATAAGCCAGGGGGAGATCGTGTCGCCGGTCGAGTTCAGGAATGACTGGCACCTGGTGAAGACAAAGGCCGGCGAGACCGGCTGGGTGTGGAAGAGCCTGGTGGAGCAGCAGGAGAAAAAGACCATCCGGATCTTCAAGTACCGCGTGACCGGCTCGGAACTCCTGCTGTTCGCTGGACTGGGACTGCTCGTCGAAGGATTCAGGCGGAAGCAGCGGACCGGGGCCAATGCGGCCGGCCCGCAGGGCAAAGCGTGAAGCCTCTTGCCGGGAAGCGGGCCTAAATGACCGAGGGAAGCACCAGGACCTCTTTTGCCATCCGCTTCTTGATCGGCTGCTTCTTTATCTTGGCGGCGTTCAGCATCAGATGAGCAATGGCCGTTTCCCGTTTGGCAACCATGTACTCCTGTTCGCTCGTCGCCATCTGCTTCAGCTCCACGATCAATCCGCGCGCCTGTTCCAGCTGCGCCATGGATTCAGACTGAGCTTTGTTCTGGATCGCAGCTTTTGTGCCGTCGATCAGCGTATCTATCGCAACCCTCACCCGCATGAACTCTTCCATAGGAATACCTGGCCTCCCTTGTTAGATGTGATGATACATTGTAAGGCTTATTAACGGGAATAGCTCGATAAAAGAGCGAACCGTCAGGTGAGGCCGGAAACGGCTCAGGTCGTGATAAAGCCCTGCAAACAGCGCGATCCCCCTGATATTGCGGGATAATCCATCGAATAACTCCGGGTCCTGCCTGCAGCGGTCCAGGAAAAAAAGACCGGAGAGTTCTTCTCTCCGGTCCTGGCTTTTCCGGCCCTGCGCGGTCGCGGACGTGATGCTTTGGCCTGCCCCGGCGGGTCCGGAGCTAGGAGGCTTTTTTCCCTGCAAAGGCGCTCTGCGGCTGTTTGTTCTTCTGCATCTGCACGTCGTGGACATGCTTCACTTCTTTTTGCTTTTCGCTCTTTTCCTTGTTCTTCTTGCCGCCCTTGTCTCCCATTGCGTCTCCTTTTCGTGCGCCGGTACAGGATAGGTGTGATCATTCATTATAGCATCATATCCTTCCCGGCAGGCGCACAGACAGGGAAAATGCCGTGACCTACGAAGAACAGGTGCCGCGGCAAAAGAGTCCTGCCCTGAAAACGGCGGTTCATTTGCGATGACAGAAGTGCTGAAATGAGCGCAGTAACGTTGGGCATTTGACCAGATCGAGGCTGCTTTGGTTAAGATTGCCCGCTACTGCCAGGCGGCTGAACAACGAAAAGAAGAGAAGGCCCGGATCAGGGACCGATGTTTCAGCCTATTTGCACTTCTTGTAGCATTCGTCCTTGGACTTGGCGCAGCCCAGTTCGCCCGCCTTTTTCTTCACCTCGTCCTTTGCCTTCTCGTTGTCTTCCTTGGCCTTCTTCATGCACTCGTCATAGGACTTGTCGCAGGCAGCCTCACAGCTCTTCTTCTTCACGTTCACACCCAGGTCCAGGCCATAGACGGACAGGGACAGCGTTACCGCGGCGATCACGAACAGCACGATCAGGATCTTCTTCATGATTCCCTCCTTGGACAGCGAATGGAAATACCGATGAACAGCTGTCCTCGTTTATAGCAACTTCCGCGCGGCAAGTCAAGCAGGGGATTTCGGCGATACCCGCTATCGGTCATGGGAGAAACTATCAGAGGAGAAGCGGGAAGTCAACTAGAGAGACACTTGAGGTGATTAATGTCGGACCGCAGGAAATGACCCGACGGTGCTCCCCGCGCACCACCTACGAGGCCTCAATCCAGAGGGGTGCTGGTACAGTGAAAACCGACGCCCAACGTATAAGTAAAACTGCGTCAGCGGTGAAGATGAGGATGACTAAAAAAATTTCGGCGAGAAACGATCGTTTCTCGCCTCAAGATAGTTGTTTGCACTTGACGGCGCCCTTCACAGGGGGGCACTCAAGATCCTTACTGAACAACACCGCACGCCACCCGTGCCCCGCCTCCGCCTAAAGGCGCCGGGTGGTCCGAATAATTGTCGCCGGCCGCATGGATCATGAGCGAGCGGCCCTTCACGTCGGACATCTTGAGCCGCGGAGCAGTGACAGCGGTTGCTGCTGTTCCATCAGCTTCGACCGTGAGCACCGGGAGGTCGCCGAGATGTCCCTTGCCCTCGTGGCCCTCATGTTTACCGGTCGCGGCCGGATCATAGTGACCCCCAGCGGCAAGACCAGGAACCTGCTTGCCATCCTTCGTGCCGACCCCGCAGCCGGGATTCTGGTGGACATGAAATCCATGTGTCCCGGGCGACAGATCGGTGAGCTTGGGGGTGAACACGAGGCCCTTCGGCCCCTCAGAGATCGTGATCGTGCCGATGGCCTTTCCGATACCCAGCTCATTCACCAGATTCATCTTCACCACCTCGTCGGCAGCGTACACCGGAATCGCCGCCAGAAGCCCCGCAACAACAGCTACAGCCATCCATGATAGTTTCATTTCTGTACCTCCGCGTTGGAATGCCAAGGTCCATGCCTTAGCTTACGGTTTTACTCCCGGCAAGGAGCCCATGCGGACCTCTCTACCGCGATCAGGCGATGTCGAAGCGGTCCAGGTTCATGACCTTGTCCCAGGCCGCGACAAAGTCGGCCGCGAACTTCTCCCTGGCATCGTCCTGGGCATACACCTCGGCCAGGGCGCGCAGCTGCGAGTTGGAGCCGAAGACCAGGTCAACGCGCGTGGCGGTCCACCTGAGCTTGCCGGTCGCGCGGTCATGCCCTTCGAAGGCGTCCCGGGCATCGGATACGGGCTTCCAGGCCGTGTCCATGTCGAGCAGGTTCACGAAGAAGTCATTGGTCAGCGTTCCGGGCCGCTTGGTGAACACGCCGTGCTTCGATCCTCCTGCGTTCGCGCCGAGCACGCGCAGGCCGCCGACCAGCACGGTCAGCTCAGGCGCGCTCAGGGTCAGGAGGTGCGCCTTGTCCACCAGCATCTCCTCCACGCGCACCGTGAACGCCTTTTCCTGGTAATTGCGGAACCCGTCTGCCTCGGGCCTCAGCACAGCGAACCCTTTCACATCGGTCTGGTCCTGCGAGGCGTCCGCGCGGCCCGGTGTGAACGGCACCTTCACCGCATGGCCGCCGGCCTTGGCCGCCTTTTCGATCGCTGCGCAGCCTGCAAGCACGATGATGTCCGCCAGCGAGACCTTCTTGTTGCCTTTCTGGGAGCTGTTGAAGGCCTGCTGGATCGCTTCGAGCTTGCCCAGCACCCTGGCCAGTTGCTCAGGCTGGTTCACTGCCCAGTCCTTTTGCGGCGCCAGGCGGATGCGGCCGCCGTTGGCGCCCCCGCGCTTGTCCGAGCCGCGGAACGTGGACGCCGAGGCCCAGGCGGTCGAGACCAGCTCAGCCACCGAGAGCCCCGATGCCAGCACCTTTTTCTTGAGCCCGGCAATGTCCTTGGCGTCGATCAGCTTGTGCTTGACCTTGGGAAGCGGATCCTGCCAGAGCAGGTCTTCCGCCGGCACCTCGGGACCGAGGTAGCGTGCCTTGGGACCCATGTCGCGATGGGTCAGCTTGAACCAGGCGCGGCTGAATGCATCGGCAAGGGCCTTCGGGTCCTTGTGGAATTGCCGGGCGATCTTCTCGTAAACCGGGTCAAAGCGCATCGACAGGTCAGCCGTGGTCATCATGGGCCGGTGCTTCTTCGACGGATCATGGGCGTCGGGGATCATATGCTCCGGCTTTACGTCCCTGGCATGCCACTGATGAGCGCCGGCCGGGCTCTTGGACAGCTCCCACTCATACCCGAACAGCATGTCCAGGTAGCCGTTGTCCCACGTCGTGGGATTCGGCTTCCACGCGCCTTCGATGCCGCTGGTGGTGGTATGCACGCCCTTGCCTGTGCCGAAGCTGTTCTTCCAGCCGAATCCCTGTTCTTCCAGCGGCGCGGCCTCGGGCTCAGGACCTACCAGTTTCGGGTCGCCTGCGCCGTGGGCCTTGCCAAAGGTATGGCCGCCCACAACAAGCGCCACGGTCTCCTCGTCGTTCATGCCCATGCGGCCGAAGGTCTCGCGCACGTCGCGGCCTGACGCAACAGGGTCGGGATTGCCGTTCGGGCCTTCGGGGTTCACATAGATCAGGCCCATCTGCACGGCAGCCAGTGGATTCTCCAGTTTGCGGTCGCCGGTGTAGCGCTTGTCACCGAGCCACTTCTCCTCGGAGCCCCAGTAGATGTCCTCCTCAGGCTGCCAGATGTCCGACCGGCCGCCGCCGAACCCGAAGGTCTTAAAGCCCATGGACTCCAAGGCCACGTTGCCCGTCAGGATCATCAGGTCTGCCCAGGAGATCTTGTTGCCGTATTTCCGTTTGATCGGCCAGAGCAGACGGCGCGCCTTGTCCAGGTTGCCGTTGTCAGGCCAGCTGTTCACCGGCGCGAACCGCTGGTTGCCGGTCCCGCCGCCGCCGCGGCCGTCGCCGGTGCGGTAGGTGCCGGCGCTGTGCCAGGCCATGCGGATGAACAAGCCGCCGTAATGTCCGTAGTCAGCGGGCCACCAGTCCTGCGAATCGGTCATGAGCTTCCGCAGGTCCTTTTTCAGGGCTTTCAGATCAAGCTTCTTGAACTCTTTTGCGTAGTTGAAATCAGGCCCCATTGGATTGGACCTGGGGGCGTGCTGGTGCAGGATGCCCAGGTTCAGCTGGTTCGGCCACCAGTCTCGGCTCGATGTGCCTCTGCCGGAAGCGGTCCTGCCGGTCTTGCCCGTTACCGGGCACTTGCTGTCTTCGCTCATAATAGGTGCTCCTTTCGTTGAATAGATCGCTATTGATCCCACCGGATCGTGAACTTATCGTGGTGCCTCGCCTCATCACTGATCTGTTCGTTTCATTCGTAACTACTTTGGAAAGCAACAGCAAACTTCGGTCTCGCGCAAAGCCGCGAAGCTCGCAAAGAAATTCAATGACAGGGGCTTTGGAAAAGCTGCCTTTTCTTTCAGGCTTACCCTTCCTTTGCGCCTTTGCGCGAAAAAGGTTTTATTGGGTCGCCGCTGCTCCCTGCTCGTCCATGACAATCAGGCAATTTCAACCAACTATGCGAAGGAGCTGGATGTTCTCAAAGAGAAGCTGCGCTGCCGCCGTATCTCATCCTGCTCGCTTTCTGCGGCAGCTTTTGCAATATCCATAATATTCATATCTCATCCCCAGGGGCTGAAAATCCGTCTTTTGCCGCACCTGGGCATAGGTGTAGGGCTGCTTGCCTGGGAAGTCCTCGATCTTTCCGCAGTTCTTGCAGATCAGGTTGATATGGTTCGACACGTTGATATCGTACCGGTTGTCCTGGTCGTAGAACTCAAGCTCCTGGATCAACCCCTCCCTTTTCAGCATATCAAGGGTGTAATAGACAGTTGATACGCTGACGTGGGGCAGGCTTTTCCTGATCTTTTTCAATATGTCAGCAGCCCCTGGATGCGTCAGGTCCTTTGACAGCAGGCTGATGATCGCCAGTCTCTGAGAGGTAAGCTTATACCCCTTCTCTCTAAGCCTTTTTCGCAGGACCGCTTCGATTTCCCGGGGTGTAGGAGAGCGTTTCATAACGGGCACAAATAGGAATGGTTCCTATTTAGTCTTACTTTAACCCAAATGGGACCATTTGTCAAACCCCTGGCGATGCTTCTGTCCTATTGGCCCTTCTCGTCTGCAAGGGACACGCTGGTATCATCGTTCACCAGGAACTTCGCTGTCCGGGTTTGACCCTGTTCCAAGGGACGCGCTTCTCCGCCTGTTTGTTCCGACCCCGGCTTCTCTTTTTGCGGGGCCAGGGCCTCGAGCTTCTGAACAACAGGATCGTTCGCCGCGTTCGGCCGGGTGATGGAAAGGTAGATCGGCGTATGCCGGATCAGGTCAGGGAACTCGATCGTGTAGATCAGAAGGCTCACGGTCTTCCATTTGTTGCCGCCCCCTCGCCGGCTGGCCTCTGCTTCGGTCATCAGCTCCTGCTCGTACCCGATGGTCCGGGCGACCACTTTGCCGGTGATCTCCCGTCCCGGCGCTGCGTTCGCCAGCAGCTCGCTCCTGAGCTCCTTCTGCAGATGGCCGAACTGCTCCTGGTAGCCGCTCTTGATCTTGTGCACCATATACCCGCCCAGGAACCAGGGGGTCATCACGACGGCGATAGCGATTCCGGCGATCAGGGGAAAGGACAGGCCCGTGATTGGCCGGAAACGGGCGTGGATCTCCCCATAGGTCAGCGTGCGGGAAGGGTCGTGGGTGCCGAGATACTCGACCGTGTAGGTATACAAGACCATATAGCAGGCAACAAAGATCAGGCAGATAAAGAACAGGACCAAAGCGCCCATCCAGGGCTTGCGCACCTGCGCGTCCGCGTCCTCCCACCAGTCAAAGCGCGGAGAGCGATAAAAAGCGACCACATCAAAAGCATCGGAGAACCGCTCAGCTGCAGGCACGTAGTTGCGCCTGGGATAGATGCGGTAGTCCTTATCAGCGGGAGCGTAGAGCTTCACCCCTGAAGCGTCCGTGTAACCCCGCAGAGCGCCTTCATGGGTGCTGTTCATGGCGACCAGGGTGACCGGCATTTCCATCAGCACCATGAGACAGATCATCGAGAAAAGATAGAAGAAGCCCATGACCAGGAGGATCGGCAGCTGCCTGCGGCTGGCCTGCCAGGACACCACCTCGAAGGCGTCGACCCCGGACAAGCGCGAGAAGAGCCGCAGGCCGCCATAAGCAATGCCGACGGCCGCTGCGAGCGTAATGACGATGGTGAGAAGGCATTTCATGGCAGGCTCCTTTCCATGAAACAACGCCCAAGATCAGGTCAAAGCCGTCACTATCCGATCCTCTGAAATTCCTATTGCCCCATGATCGCCTGCACCAGCTCGACGCCAGCAGCCAGGTCGCGGTCGAAGTCCGCGCGCGCGTAGCCGCCTTCCAGCAGGAGCGTGGCGCCCTGGTAATTGTCGTAGATCATCACTTCGTTCACAAAGGGCGAGAGCCTGACCAGGGCGTCAGCAACCCCGCGCTGCCTGAGCAGGGGCAGGTCAAAGGTCCCTTGCGGATAGGCCAGGAGGCAGAACTGCCTGCCTGCCCCGTGGCCCTGGACAATGCCGGCGATCCGGCCCGGTGAACCCTCAGGCGGAAGGGGCCGCTGCGCTGTGGCGCGTCCGAGGTATATTTCCGCGATCTCGGCGATCGTGCCGATGTGCACGAACAACCTGCCCCTGTTCTCCATGACCGCGAACCGCGTGACGCCTGTTTCCCCTTCCCACCACGTTCCCTCGATGCTTGGTTCGTAGGATTCCTTCTCTTTCAGGCCGTAGGCCTTCGCGATATCCGCGAGCGACAAACGCGGCGCAGCGGAATGCGGAGGCGCCTGTTGGTCCGGCGCATGCGGCTTCTTGCCTGCAGCGGACTCGCCTTTAAAACGGTCAAAGAATCCCATGGTTCAAACCTCCCGGTTCAGCATGAAAAAAGGATAGAGGAATCCAACGGGAATGTCAACGGCCCGAGCAGGGCAAGAATGAAAGGTCTTGTTGCACTTCTGAAAAATAACCTCTAATATGGCCATACCTATAATTTCGGAGGATGATCATGAGAACAAAGACCGTTGCCTCATCAAAGAAAAAGACCGCCGCTGTTGCAAAGAAGAAGCCGCTTGCTGCGCCAAAAAAGAAACCAGCTGTCCCGGCAAAGGAAAAGCCGGTCTCGCTTGCAAAGCAGAAGCTTGAATTGCACAAGCAGGTCATGGAATTCGTCAGATCAGCGTTCAAGAAAAGGCGCATGGCCTATTTCGTAAGCGCTGACGAACGCAAAGGCCGCGCCTATATCATGTGCTTTGTTGTGGAGAATGAGTCCGGGTTCTATAAATTGGACTGGGGCTGGCACTGCGGCCTTGCCGAGGCACAGGCGGAAACCGCTCTGATGAACAAGAAACTGGGCCTGGACGAAGAGGAAGTGAACAAGATCATGATCTCGACCATGGGACCGGCGGCCCGGAAGAAGAAATAGCAGGGGGTAAATCTGACACCAGGGGAAGAGCGGGATAGGGCGTTAGCAGCACTCGGCCCCTTTTGCCCGAGGTTTCCCTGGTGTTCAGAGAGTGTTATTTACAAGGGATGGGGCAACAAAAGCCTCCGCTCTGCGCAATCTGTGGACGAAGGTCTCCATATTCTTTTCTATCCGCCCGATTGTTTCGGTTGATACCCGATCTTCCCCAGCTCCGCCATGATCCCGTCGCAATGGTCCCCCTGGATCTCGAGCGCGCCATTCTTCAAAGCGCCGCGGGTGCCGAATCTTGTCTTTAACTTCTTCAGAAGCTTTTCACCGTCCTCTGGCGGGAGCTGCAATCCCTCGATCGATGTTCCCTCATTTTTATTCCAAATTCATGCTATACTTCAACCATCAGAAGCAACGCTGCACAGGACAGGGGGTGAGTTAATGATAGATACGCCACCTGAAAAGGCAGGGTAGCAAGCAGCAGATCTGTGGAGGTCAGCATATGACAGAAGAGAGTCCACCGGATTAGTTCCCGTCTCATGCAACGGCGCCGCGAAGAGCCACAAGCGGTGGAAACCGTACCAGGGCCGAGGGTTGTACTGATACCATCTCGGTTCACGGCAGAGCAGGCAACGGTGTCGTTGCAGACGGGTAATGATGAAGGTGACATACTAGAGGAAGTTGCTGGAAAGCGCACCGAAGTTTGGTGCGCTTTTCTATTTTCTCCGAGCCAAACCCCTATCACCCGCCGGTCGTTGTTTCCGTATTGAACAAACCGTGAGCAGACATTTCCGGGTCAGTATCTTTCTTCGGCCGCACCTGGAGGCGCCTGCTTCTGGTTGCGCCCTAGCGGTTCAAACTTGCATACCACTGCATGGAAACGGTATGTTGTGGGGCATGCATGCCAGCTGATGTCTCTGCAGCCGGGAGAGCCGTGATATGAAGAAGATCGCAGCGAACTATTCCAGACTTCTGCGGGACATAAGCACGTCGTTCAGGATGGCCTCGGAAAAACACCAGGTGACGTGCCGGAGCGGTTGCTTCGAATGCTGCGCAAAAGGCTTTTTCGACATCACCCTGCTGGATGCTCTGCATATCCGGGACAATCTGAAGAAGGTGCCGGCGCATATCAGGGAACGGGTCGTCGAGACCGCGAATGCCCAGCTTGACCTTCTGGAGCAGAAAGGCGCCTTCTTCCGTTCAAAGCCGCTGCTCGCGTCGCTGGCCGCGATCGATGCGCTATCCCGCCGTTCCGCGAAGATGCGCTGCCCTGCGCTGGACGAACGCGGGGCCTGCCTGATCTACGAGATCCGGCCGCTCATCTGCCGCATCTACGGACCCACGGTCCGCGGGCCGCGGCGTGCGGTCCGGCTTACCGGATGCGGATACTACCAACGGGAGCTGCCGGACAGGGACTTTCCCCTGTTCAGCCATTATGCGGTGCGTGATCGTTTGATGAAGGAGATGTTCACCCGTGCAGGCCGGCAGCGGCTGTGGGAGGTCGACACGATCATCCCCGCGGCGCTCGCGCTCGACCTCGAACCCTGGCTCACACCCGCGGCACTACGACAGAAGTCTTTCAGGAAACGATAACCATTCGGCGACGGAGCAACACACTTAAGGGTCTATAATGTTTATATTCATTGCTTTCGCATGATCTGGCTGACATAGGTAAAATGCATCTCCAGATGGTCCGCGACGGCGCGCTGCGTGTATCCGTATTTCTCGATCGCCTCCGCGATCTTCCGGTTTCTCTTCTGCTTGTCGTTCAGCACTTTTTCTGGAAAAAGCTTTTCCAGCGCCGGCCGATGCGCATACCGTTGGCTTCGAGCAATCTCCGGTACATCCTGATATTTCCGCAAATGATCCACCAGCGCATCGCCAAGGGATTCTTCACCCAGGATCGACTGTCCCCGCACTTCATGCCAAAGAGACTTCCCGATCCCCTGCCCCACGAACTGCCGGTATTCCTTCTCGGCCGTTGTCCTTTTTCCGCTGAACTGACCAAGCACCCAACTCGTGGTGAGGCAGGAATAACCTGATTCCCGGCCTGCAGTCGCCCGACATGTATACGCTTCAGGCGCTTCGACCATCTTTGCGCGGACCGGGTTCAGGACTCTCAGGGATGAACACCAAAGTGGTGTTTAAACAATTCCGTGGCTCGGTTTACACCCGTTGCTGTCATTAAAACCGATCTCGCCGTGGACCTCGGATCGCTGATATAGCCTTTTTCATGCAGTCTATTCATCGTTTCCCAGTTCTAAAGCGAGCGGGGTCGGCGCACAACGATCAAAGCCGGAACGGCGATGCCGTTCCGGCTTTTCCAGGCGCATACAATATCTTCAGCAGGCAGGAACGCAGGCCGGCCGTTGCCGGACGACCTGCAGGTACTTGTCGACTTCACATCATTATTTACATTGCGCCGTCGACCCCTTCGGCAAGAAAATAGTAATCCGCATAGCCATACATATCGAGATAGTACTGAATCCACTGAACCTGTTTTCCCACGGCGTCAAACACCAGCAATTGCTTGCCCTTGAATTCCCCCTTCTTCAGCAACTCTGCAAATCTGTCCGATGGGATATTTCTTACCGTAGGCAGTGGGGGCACCGTCTTCCTCTGGAATGGCTCCCGGATATCGATGACCATGGCGCCAGAACCCTCCGCCTTTGCCTTGAAATCGGCATACTTGATCATCCTCTTCGAAAACGCCTCTTTTGAAATCAGCTTATTCTGAGACACGGGCGACGAACCCATCAGGACGCCTCTGTCCGGATAGGCCTTTACCCAGTCGTAGATCCCCGCGTCGTATGCGTAGACATTCTTGAAACCGGCAGCCACTGCCTGCTCGACCGCCTCGTAGGACTTCGCACAGGTGTGGCCATTACAGTAGAACGCGATGGGATCCGGCCCGTCAGCAGCCCTTACGGCTGCCAGGTCTTTCGTGAAGTTAGCCGTGCTGACCGGCACATGCACAGCCTTGCTGATATGGATGACGTCATATTCGATCTTAGACCGCACGTCGACGATGATCGTCTTCTTATACCCCAGATTGAGCTCCTCCGTCGTCATGTACTTCACCTTGGGGAACTTTGCCCTCAGCGGATACCCCTCCTCAGCGCCAGCAACCGCGCTGTACGCGAAAACAACCATTGCAACCATAGCGACCAACAGGCTCATCTGACGACTCTTCATGTTTGGCCTCCTTTTCCCCTTTTCAGGATTATGTTCCTTTTGCACGGCACTTCACATGCACCGTCAGTTGCCGGCCACGTCTACTGGCTGACGCTATCAGCAGGTGATTCCTGGACAGAGAGCAGATCATCGAATGAAAATACCTTTACAGGCATGGAACCCTCCTGAAGACTGACCGGACTGCCCCGGTGTCAGTACTGCTCATATTCCGCCCTGTGACTGTCGCCGTTGCCTCCCGCCTGCTTCACCGGAACACTGCCCCTGCCAGAAGCCCCTGCGGCAACCGGAACCGGCGAATCTACCCCATTATGAGGTCTGGGCGAAGCGATCCTGGCGCTTATTTGCCTGGGGTGCATGCCAGGTTGCAGGTGGAGCTTCTTGCCTTCGGCGGATCCCTTCTCATTGCCGTTCGACAGGCTGAAGAACCCGATCGAGGACTGCAGCTGCTGTGCTTGAGCTGACAGCTCCTCTGACATCGTGGACATCTCTTGCGCTGCGCCGGCATTCTGCTGTACGATGCGGTTCAGCTGCTGGATTGCTCCGTTGATCTGGGAAGCCCCGCCAGCCTGCTCGTTTGACGCGGCGCTGATCTCCTGCACCAGCTCGGCCGTCTTCTGGATGTCCGGTACCAGCTTGGCCAGCATGGCGCCTGCGCGCTCGGCAATGTTTACGCTTGAGGTGGACAAATGCCCGATCTCGGTGGCGGCGGACTGGCTGCGCTCAGCCAGTTTTCGCACCTCGGCAGCAACAACGGCAAACCCCTTGCCTGCGTCCCCCGCCCGGGCAGCTTCGATCGCAGCGTTCAACGCCAGAAGATTGGTCTGACGAGCAATCTCCTCGATGACTGATATCTTCCCTGCGATCTGCTTCATGGCCAGTACCGATTCCGTCACCGCCTCACCGCTTACCTGCGCGTCAGCAGCGGATTTTAAAGCGATTTTTTCCGTCTGCATGGCGTTGTCTGCGTTCTGCCTGATCGTGGCGTTCATCTCCTCGATGGACGACGAGGCTTCCTCGGTGGATGCCGCCTGCTCCGTGGACCCTCCAGAGAGAACGGACGCTCCGGATGACAACTGCTGGCTGCCCGCGGAGACACTCTGCGCAGCGTTCATGACATCGGACACCACAAGCCTGAGTTTGTTCACCATATCGTTCATCGATTTGCCAAGGAGCCCGACCTCATCGTCACTTCGGGATTCCGCAACGACATCAAGGTTTCCCGCAGAGATCCGGCTCATCGACACATTGAGCGCAGCAAGGGGTTTCACAATAAGTCTTCTGAAAAGCAAAAAAACGACAAGGGAAATGATCACTCCCGACATGGCGCAAAGCCCCGCAATGAACATCTGCGCCTGAACGGTCGCCTCTTCGACATATTTTCTTGTGAAGAATATCCGGACCGTGCCGATCCGCTCCTTGTCAAACACCACTTGTCTGGAGAACTCGATCAGCCTGCTGGTATCCTTCGGCCGAACCCCTTCCTTGGTCAATGAGGCCCCGTCCTTGTCTTCCACGACGGCATAAACGACATCCTGGTCGCGAGACAGATCCTTGACATATCCGTCGAGATAGGAGTAATTGTAATTCATGATGGGCTCAACGGAAATGTCCGCGAGGAATTGCGTAGAGGTATGACCTTTGCCCTCAAGCTGCTTCAGAAGAATCGCCTTCCCTTTGTAGCCAAGCAGGAGGACGAGTCCCACAGTCACCACCAGGAGCATCAGAGCAATGCTCAAAATGAACTTCCGGGTTATTGTCCAGTCACGATAACGTTTCATTGTTCCCCCGTGTCAGGAGACGTGTATACCGTCTGTTCGCGCACGACCTGCGCTACCTTGCATTGCTTTGGAAAGCCCCGGGATTCCGGACCCGAGTCCGGCATTCTTGCACAGTTCGTGCCGCTGGCATGGCATAGGCTCACGCCGGCGGCGTTCCCGGTTTCAGGAGAGCGGGATAATGCCGCGGCCTCCCATAGGAGACCGCGGCCCTGGTTCACGCTGCTGCGAAGTGGCGTCCTGCGTGTTGATTAGCGTCGATGGTTACTGGCACTTCTCTACAGGATATCCGCCTCCGTAGATCGTCTGGGAAACGCCCGACGACCAGACCTTCGTCGACGTTGCCGCGTTCCATGAGGTCATGCCGAACCGGAGCGTCCAGGCATCGTATCCCAGCATGTTCAGGATTGCGTTCGTTTGACTTGCGGTATGGCCGGTATAGCAGACGACCAGGATCGGCCGGTCCAGAGGAAGCAGTACGAGGCTTTCCGGCTTGGCAACGTTCGCGAACGGTACGTTCACCGCGCCGGCGATATGGCCCTTGCAGAAATCCGCTTCCGAGCGTATGTCCAGGATGAAGAAATCTGACAGCTCGTCCGCCTTTTCAAAATCGTTAATTCCGTCCATCAGGGATGCGGCGTACAGCGTCCTGCTTCCTCCGGGAGGCGTGCTGAGGAACTGGTCGGCGTACTTCGCCACGATCCCGTAGTGTCCGAGTGGCATGTTCGGCTTCAATGCGTTCTGTGCCATTTCGCGCACGTGCTCACCCACGCCTTCATCATCCTCTGCGAATACGACGATCGGAAGAAACAACAGCAAACCAACGACCATCAGCACTGCCAATCTTAGCCCTTTCATGTGATATCCTCCTTGATAGAAATCGCCAACGCTGCGCGTGAACAGCCCTTCTGATCAGAGAAACGACAAGAGCCCACCGCAGACAACCGAGGTGGGCTCTTGTCCTATGCCACTTCGGCGGCCCCTCTCTCCCGCATGGTCACCCACGCTGGACAAGTAGCTCTGCGTCACCCGATTGCTCGGGTTTTGCCCTTATCGGCGGCTTCGTGAACTGATCAAAATCTTGTGTAGTACTGCACACGTGTCTGCTTTTTGTTATCGACCTCCCTGCCGTGATCGGCACGTTCCGCATCAGTGAAGCGATTCTATTGAATCACCGCGATTAAGTCAAGAAAATTATATACAACATAAGTTGCAGTTTTTATCAGCGCAATTTTTACCGGACTTTCATGCGACCAATACCTTGGGGGTCAGGTACCTTGGGGGTCAGGTATTGAATGTTACACTTTTCTATTCTTTCTCAGGATCAGGCTGATGTAGGAATAATGCAGGCCCAGGTATCTGGCAATCGCACGCTGAGTATACCCGTATTTCTCGACCGCTTCGT
>Ga0224495_10000084_pt1 | contig 70040 bp, 56 predicted proteins | sample SF_Jul11_sed_USG_FD_168128 | JGI IMG/M metagenome (GOLD analysis project Ga0224495, IMG submission 168128) | Sediment microbial communities from San Francisco Bay, California, United States - SF_Jul11_sed_USGS_4_1 | ecosystem: Environmental > Aquatic > Marine > Sediment | place: USA: California...
ATACCGCCGGGGGGCGTCCCCCCCTGGGTTTTGCGCGAATACCGCTGCGGGCCGTGCCCGCCGCCCGCCGGGGCTCCCCGGCCGCGATGAAGCTGGCCGCGCCATATGTTTTACGCGAATACCGCTGTGGGCCGGGCCCGCTGCCCGCCGGGGCTTCCCGGCCCGGCCGGGGCTTCGCAAAGGCGTTTCCGCCACCACAGCGCTAAAATCAGGACATATAACTCATTGATTTTTTGTGACCACGCCCCCCGGAATTCCTGCGAAAAAACCGCCGCTAAAATCCTCCGAATATCGGTTTTTTATCCGCTGTTTCAATCATTTACGTATTCATTTGGAGCCCTGTGGCCACACCTTTTATTTCGCATTATGCTGTCCTTCTTTTTCCCCACACCCCCGCTGGGCACCGCAACCGCCGCCCCCCTCGCCGCTTGGCACACCGATACCCCTCCGCACCGCCTCACAACTATTTGAAATTTTGTGGCTTTTGTGCGTCACTGAACCCGCAACCGGTGGATTTCATGGCGGTTTCCCGGACGCTTTTCAGATCGCGAAGCGCCGGAGTCAGGGGGCAAACACCCCATTTTTAGCCCTCCCTCCCCCGCTTGTGCCCCCTGCAGACCGGGGCGTAGAATCCGCCCCATGGAGCAACCCGCCCGCCCCACTGCCAGGCCTGCCGCCCCGCCCCCGCCGGTGAGCTTTTGGCAGGCCTTTGCCTTCTGGCTCAGGCTTGGCTGCGTCAGTTTCGGGGGACCGGCGGGGCAGATCGCCCTCATGCATCAGGAACTGGTGGAAAACCGGCGCTGGATCTCCGAGCGGCGCTTTTTGCACGCCCTCAACTACTGCATGCTCCTGCCCGGCCCGGAGGCCCAGCAACTCGCCACCTACATCGGCTGGCTGATGCACCGCACCTGGGGCGGCATCGTGGCGGGAGTCCTGTTCGTGCTGCCGTCCCTGCTGATCTTGATCGGGCTGTCGTGGGTGTACGTCGCCTTCGGCCACGTGCCGGTGGTCGCGGGGCTGTTCTACGGCATCAAGCCCGCCGTCACCGCCATCGTGGTGCAGGCGACCTTCCGCATCGGCTCGCGGGTACTGAAAAACGGCATCATGTGGGCCATCGCCGCCGCCTCCTTCGTGGCCATCTTTGCCCTCAAAATGGCGTTTCCGGCCATCGTCGCGGCGGCGGCCGCCATCGGCTACATCGGCGGCCGGGTCACCCCGGACAAGTTCTGGACCGGGGGCGGCCACGGCAGCGCCGACAGGTTCTACGGCCCGGCTCTCATTGACGACGATACGCCGACCCCTGAGCACGCGCGCCTGCTGTGGGCGAGGCTGCTCAAGGTGACGGCGGTCTGCGGTCTGTTGTGGGCGGGCACCATGGGGCTGCTGACGGCTGCTTACGGCTGGCTGCACACGTTCACGCAGATGGGCTGGTTCTTCACCAAGGCCGCCCTGCTCACCTTCGGTGGCGCCTACGCCGTGCTGCCCTACGTCTACCAGGGCGCCGCCGGTTACCACGGCTGGGTGACCCCCGCCCAGATGATTGACGGCTTGGCGTTGGGAGAGACCACGCCGGGGCCGCTCATCATGGTGGTGGCCTTCGTCGGCTTTGTGGGCGGTTACACCAAAGCCCTGTTCGGACCAGAAACGCTGTTCCTGGCCGGGGCGGTTGCGGCGACGCTGGTCACCTGGTTCACCTTCCTGCCCTCGTTCCTGTTCATCCTGGTGGGCGGGCCCTTGGTGGAATCCACCCATGGCGACCTCAAATTCACCGCGCCGCTGACGGCTGTCACCGCCGCCGTGGCGGGCGTGGTCCTGAATCTGGCGCTGTTCTTCGGCTATCACGTGCTGTGGCCGCGGGGCTTTGCCGCGGGCGGCTTCGACTGGCCGTCGCTGGCCATCGCGCTGGCCGCCGCCGTGGCGCTGCTGCGCTTCAAACGCGGGGTCATCGAGGTGATCGCCGCCTGTGCGGTGGTCGGGTTGTTGCTGAATATCCGCTAGCCGTTTCGGGCGGGTTTGTTGGCGGTGCAGACAACCCGTACGGGAAGCCCCCCTTTGCCCCCCTACCCATCCCCTGCTATGATCCCCCGAGGGGTCACGACAGGGGTCACCACGGCGTCCGCCACGGCGGGGTAAGGGGAATCGAGGGGGGTATGTTCCGGCTGCTGCTCAAGTTCCTGCGCGTGCTGGGGTCCGACACCGACCCCCTGCAAATCAGCCTCGGCTTCGCCCTGGCCATGATCGCCGGGTTCACCCCCTTGTTCTCCCTGCACAACCTCATCGTGCTGCTGCTGGTGCTGGTGCTGCGCGTCAACCTGTCGGCCTTCCTCGCCGGGCTGGCCCTGTTCACCGGCCTCGCCTTTCTGCTCGACCCGCTGTTTCACCAGGTGGGCCGCGCCGTGCTCACCTCCGACGCCCTGCGCGGGCCGTTCACGGCGTTTTACAACACCACTCCGGGGCGGCTGTCGCACTTTTACAACACCATCGTCATGGGCAGTCTGGTAGTGTCGCTGGTGCTGTTTGTGCCCTTTCTGCTGCTCTCCAACGCCCTCATCGTGCGCTACCGCACGCAGGTGCTGGGGTGGGTCAACCGCCTCAAGGTCGTGCAGGCCCTCAAAACCACGCGCCTGTGGTCCACCCTGCAACGCGCCCAGGCCATCCGGGACGACCTGTCATGAGCTTTGCCGCCACCCTCAACCGCTGGGTGCGCTGGCGCGGGCTGATCGCCTTCGTGGCGGTCACCGCCCTGCTGCTGGCGGTCTGGACCCTGTTCCTCGACGGCTGGGTCAAGTCCGCCATCGAGGCCGCCGGCACCGCCGTGGTGGGGGCCAAAGTGGAAGTGCGCAAGGTGGACGTGAGCCTGTCGCCCCTGGGGATGGATATCAGCGGGCTGGCGGTGACCGACCCCGACGCCCCCATGACCAACGTGGTGGAGATCGGCAGCGCCACGCTGGCGCTGGAGGGCGGCCCGGCCCTGCTGCGCAAGGTGGTGGTGTCCGACGCCCACATCACCGGGGTGCGTCTGCACACCCCGCGCCGCACCTCGGGGGCGGTCAAAAAGGCGCCGCCGCCCCCGCCGCAGGACAAGGCCGACGGCGGGCTGGGGCTGGACATCCCGATGCCGTCGGTGGCCGACGTGCTGGGCAACGGCAAGCTCGCCGCCGAGACCGTGGCCGAAGGGGTCAAAACCGACGTGGAAACCTTCCGCAGCCGCTGGGATGCCCGCATCAAGGCCCTGCCCAACGACAAGGCCATCGAGGATTACCGCCGCCGCGCCAAAGCCATCCGCGAACTGCCCCGCACCGTGCCCGGCATCGCCCAGGCGGCAAAAGACATCAAGACCCTGAAGCGCGACATCGACCGCGACGCGGCAGCGATGCGCGAGGCCAGAAAGGCCCTTGAAAGCGATCAGGCCGCCCTGCGCAACAAGCTCCGCGAGGTACGCAACTCCCCCACGGCAGAGGCCAAACGCCTGGTGGCCGGCCACGGCGTGAATCTGGGCAGCGCCGGGGGGGTGGCGGGCACCCTGTTCGGCGCCGAGGCCGGGCGCTGGGTGGGCACCGGCAACCAGTGGTACCACCGTCTGGCCCCCTTGCTGGAAAGCCCGGACACGGGCGCGGAATCCCCCCCGCCGCCGGTGCGCGCCCGCGGGCAGGACATCCGCTTTCCGGACCGCCATCCGCTGCCGGACTTCCTTCTCCGCAAGGCCCGCGTGCAGGTCATGCTGGAGCATGGCGAGATGAACGGCACGCTGCAGGACGTCACCAGCGATCCCCGGCTTTGGGGGCGGCCCACGACCTTCAGCCTGGCGGGCGACCAGCTCAAGAACATGCGCCGCGTGGCGCTGACCGGCAAGTTCGATCACGTCGCCCCCGCCGCCACCCGCGACGAGATCACCTTTACCGTGGATGGCTACCGCCAGGACAACCTGCCGCTGTTGCGGGGAAGGGCTCTGCCGCTGGTCATGGAATCCGGCAAGGTCAATCTGGCGGTGCGCACGGCGGTGCTCGGGGGAAAGGGGCTGACGCCGAATATCGACGGCACCATCAACGCCGCGCTATCCGACATGCGCCTGAAGGTGGCGCGGGAGGGCATTGATCCGGCGGTGACCACGGCCCTGACGGGGGTTACCTCCACGGCGGTGAAGGTTGGTTTGTCGGGGCCGTTGGAATTTCCCAAAATGCGTGTAGACACCGATCTGGACAACGTCCTGAAAAGCGTCGCCCGCCACGCCGCAGAAGCCAAGCTGGCGGAGCTGGAGGGCCGGGTACGCGCCGAAATCGCCCGCCGCGTGGAACAGCAATTGGCCGACGTCGAGGCGCGTCTGCAAGGACATCAGAAGGAGCTGGTGGACCAGCTCACCAGCCGGATTCAGGGATTTGACCAACTTCAGGCCGGCCTGAAAGGTTTGTAATCCACCGGGATTCGACCAAGGCGACCGGCCCGGCATCCACGGCCGCGCATGGACTTCCCACACCCTTTTTGAGAAAATCGCCCCCCTCCCCGGATCAATCTTCTCGCAAGGAACGGCGTCATGGCACCAGAGCGTGGGTCTTTAGGCAGACGGGTGGCACTGGCTGCGCTGGAGGGCATCGCCAGCCTGATTCCCTCCAAGCTCGCACGGATCAGGACAAACCAGAAAACCAACCGCGCACTGGTCCGGCAATTTGGCGACCTGCGATCCGGTGAAGAGTGGAAGTCGGCGTCGGTCAGCGGGCTGGCCAATGAATCGACACAGGTTTCCGGCATCGTGGTGCGCACCATCCGGGCAATCGGCCAGCCCCTGGAGTCCATGCTGCTGGCCGGAGAGGCCGCCTCCGCCAAGTCCGTCTACGGGTCCATCGCGGGTATGGCACCGGAACAAATCATCACCGCCGGACTGCACCGGGATGCCGACCATCAGTGGAACTTCGAGCACGCCCCGCCGGAGATGGGCCGTTTCCAGTGCGTGGTGTCCTATGCCATTCTGGAACACCTGATCGATCCCTACCGGCATGTTCGGGACCTCGCAAACCTTCTGGAATCCGGCGGACATCTGGTCATTTTTACGGTCTCACCCGGCTTTCCGTACCACCGTCACCCCATCGACTGCCTGAGGTTTTATCCGGACTGGTTCGAAACCGTCGCCGACCGTAGCGGCCTGAAAATCGCCGACCGCTTTTATGGTTCCGAGCGGGTCGTGTACCGCTTCTGCAAGCCGTAGCCGGAATCTCGTCCGGAATCTCGTCCGGGGTGACCCAGCGCCGATCCGCGGCGGTGGGCCGGTTGTGCCCGGACCGCCTCCCGCCGCACAATCCCCCCATGAGCAGCATGAACAGCGCACCCACACTGCGGGAGATGCTCCACGGGCTGATCGCCGCCCCCTCGGTGAGTTCCGTGCATCCCCAATTCGATCAGGGCAACCGGCAAGTGGCGGAGTTGTTCGCGGGCTGGCTGGAGGGGGCCGGGTTCCGCACCCGCCTGATCCCCATCCCCGGCATGCCCGCAAAGTTCAACGTGGTGGGGGTTCTGGGGGGCGCGCGGGGCGCGGGGCGGGACGGACTGGTGCTGGCGGGACACACGGACACCGTGCCGTTTGACGCGAACGGCTGGTCCAGCGACCCGTTTTGCCTCAGCGAGCGGGACGGCCGCCTTTACGGCCTGGGCACCTCGGACATGAAGTCGTTCCTGGCCCTGGCGCTGGAGGCGGCGCGGGAATTTGACGGCAACAGGCTGACCCGCCCCCTGACCATCGTCGGCACCGCCGATGAGGAAAGCTCCATGTGCGGGGCGCGGGCGCTGGATGCGGAGATGCTGGCCCATCCGCGCCACGGGGTGATCGGCGAGCCCACCGCCCTGCGCCCGGTGCACATGCACAAGGGCATCATGATGGAGGCGGTGCGCCTGACGGGCCGGGGCGGCCACTCCAGCGATCCGGCTCTGGGGGCCAGCGCCCTGGACGCCATGACCCGGGTATTGGGGGAACTCACCGCGTGGCGCGCCGAACTGGGGGAAACATTCCGCGACGCGCGCTTTCCGGTGCCGGTGCCGACCCTCAATCTGGGGCACATCCACGGCGGCGACAACCCCAACCGCATCTGCGCCCATTGCGAGCTGCATCTGGACCTGCGCCCCCTGCCCGGCATGGATGCGGCGGAACTGCGCGGGGAACTGGCCCGGCGCGTGGCGCGGGCGGTGGCCGACACCGGGGTGACGGCGCGGGTGGAGTCGCTGTTTTCCGGCATCGACCCGCTGCACACCCCGGCCACCGCGCCGGTGGTGAAGGCGGCGGAGGCGCTGACCGGGCGGACGGCGGAGGCGGTCACCTTCGGCACCGAGGGGCCGTTTCTGGCGGCCCTGGGGGTCGAGACGGTGATTCTGGGGCCGGGCAACCTGTCGGAGGCGCACCGCCCGGACGAGTTTCTGGAAACCGCCCGCATCCCCCCCACCCTGTCTCTGCTCAAGGGGATGATCGGGCGGTTTTGCGCGGGGGAAGGTTAAGCGGACCGGGGGGAGAGAAAACCCCGCTGCGGCAACAAACCGTCCTATGATTTCAGGGCCACCATCACCCGGGAAGCGCGTTTTTGCAGCGTTTGGGCAGGTGTCACCACACCCCGACCAAGGTCATTAGTAAAACTTTTCCAACGTCGCCATGCCCCCCCTTAAACCGGGTTGCAGCCCCCAGTCTAATTAGCTAGACTATAGATTAGTGCGTGGATTCGGCCATAATGGGGCCGAGCCATTAGTCATCCGGAACTTTTCCGCCATGCCCACCACCCCGCCCGCCGACGCCACCGCACTGCCGGAGCTGTTCCGCGCCTGGCAGGAGCGGCGCGCCCGGGAAACCGGCTCCCGCCCATCCCAGGAGGATCTGGCCCGCGCCGTGGGCGCCACCCAGGGCGCCATTAGCCAGTTTTTGCATGGGCGCACCCGTATTGGCGCCGAAATGGCCCTGCGCCTGGCCGCCGTGCTGGAGGTGCACCCCTCCCTGCTGCGCCCCGACCTGCCGTTTCCGACTCCGGGGGCGGCGCTGGCGCCCGTGGCCGAAGGCGGCGTGGCCGAATCCGGCTTTGTGGGGTTCTTCCGCTCCGCATCGCCCTATATCAATGCCCACCGCAACAGCGTGTTTGTGGTGCACCTCCCCGGCGAGGCGGTGCAGTCGCCTCTGTTCCCGGCGCTGATTCACGACCTGGCCCTGCTGGCTTCCCTCGGGGTACGGCTGGTGGTGGTGCACGGGGTGCGCCCGCAACTTTCGGAGCGCCTTTCCGCTGCCGGCCTGTCGCCGCGCATTCCCGGAAGGCTGCGCCCCACCCCCGCCGAGGCGGTGCCGCTGCTGGCCGAGGTCACCGGGCTGGTGCGCACCCAGATCGAGGCCATGTTCTCCACCGGCCTGCCCAATTCCCCCATGGCCGGGGCGCGGGTGCGCATCAGTTCCGGCAATTTTGTCACCGCGCGGCCGCTGGGCATCCACGAGGGGGTGGATTATGGCCACACCGGCACCGTGCGCCGGGTGGACACCGAGGCGGTGCGCGCGCGGCTGGCGGATCATTCCCTGGTGCTGATCTCGCCCCTGGGCTTTTCCGCCACCGGCGAAGTGTTCAACCTGTCGGCGCTGGAGGTGGCCGCCCATGTGGCGGGCGCCCTGTCCGCCGACAAACTGCTGGTGCTGACCGAGCAGGCGCCGCTGCGGGACGCCGCAGGCAACCCCAAACGGGAAATCGCCCTGACGGAGGCCGAGGCCCTTCTGGTCGCCGGGCATCTGGACGACGCCACTGCCGAGGCGCTGCAATTTGCCGTGCTGTCCCTGCAACAGGGGGTGCGCCGCTGTCACCTGCTGGGCCGCACCACCGACGGCGCCCTGATGCAGGAACTGTTCACCCGCGACGGCTGCGGCACGCTGGTGACCGTGAACCGGTTCGAGGAGATGCGCACCGCCGGCATCGACGACGTGGGGGGGGTCCTGGAACTGATCGCGCCGCTGGAGAACGCGGGCATTCTGGTGCGCCGCTCCCGGGAACGGCTGGAGATGGAAATCGGCGATTTTCTGGTGATGGAGCGGGACGGCACCGTGGTCGGTTGCGCCGCGCTGCACCCCTTTCCCGACGAACGCATGGGGGAGCTGGCGTGTCTGGCCATCCACCCCGACTACCGCCGCTCCGGGCGCGCCGCCGAACTGCTCCTGCGGGTGGAGCGGGAGGCTCGGGAGCGCGGTCTGGAGCGGCTGTTCGTGCTCACCACCCAGACCGCGCACTGGTTCATCGAACACGGATTTTCCGCCTGCGCGCCGGAAATCCTGCCCGTGGCGCGCCTGTCCCTGTATAACTATCGGCGCGGGTCACGGGTGTATCAGAAGTGGCTGGGGAGGGAACTTCCGTGATGGCGTCCGTTGACCCATCCAGAAGGCTTCCCGCTGCGTCGTTACCCCCATTGCGGATCCGCATATGACCACCCTGTCCACGCTGCTCCTGCTGTTCGTCGCCACCGGCTGCGGCGCGGGTTTTCTGGCCGGTCTGCTGGGGGTGGGCGGCGGGCTGGTGGTGGTGCCGGTGCTGTCCATGGGCCTGACGGCGGCGGGGCTGTCGCGGGACGTGGTGGTGCATCTGGCAGTGGGCACCTCGCTGGCCAGCATCGCCGTCACCTCGCTGTCGTCGATGCGGGCGCACCATCGCCACGGCGCGGTGCGCTGGGAGGTGGCGCGCACGCTGGCCCCGTCCGTAGCCCTGGGGGCGCTCACCGGCGCGGCCATCGCGCGCGGCCTGCCCACCGACGTGCTGCGCCTGTGCGTGGCCCTGTTCGCCCTCACCGTGGCGGCGCGTCTGGGGCTGGGACTGGGAGAAAAGCCGACCGCGCCGCAGTTGCCCCGGATACCGGAAACGGCGGGCATTCCGGGGGCCGCCGAGTCTCCGGTGCAGCCCGCCGCCGGGCTGCTGATCGGTGGCCTGTCGGCGCTGGTGGGCATCGGCGGCGGCACCCTGACCGTGCCCTATCTGCTGCGTCGGGGCCTTTCCATGCATCAGGCGGTGGCCACCTCCGCCGCCTGCGGGTTGCCCATCGCCCTGGCGGGCAGCGCCGGGTTCATTTTGTTCGGCTGGGGCGATCCCGCCCTGCCATCGGGCAGCTTCGGGTTTGTTTACGTTCCCGCGCTGGTCATCATTTCCACCGCCAGCATGCTGTTCGCCCCCCTCGGGGCGAAAGCCGCCCACGCCCTGCCCGCCCGCGCCCTGAAACGCTGGTTCGCGCTGGTGGTGGGGGTCATGGGCATCGCCATGCTGGCACATTGAGGGCCCGACCCGCACCCGACCGGTGCCTACCGTATCGGGTTGACGGCCTGCGTAGAATGGTCACTTGGCATCCCCCCGGTGCAAGGAGGTTCCGTGCTCCACCCGACCCGCTTGTCCCGACCTGCCCGTCTGCCGCCCTGCTGGGTGCCGCCCTGCTGGGTGCCGCCCTGCTGCTGCCCGCCACCGGAAACGCCGCCGACACACCCCGGCTGCGGCTGGCCACCACCACCAGCGTGTCCCAGTCCGGCTTGCTGGACACCCTGATGCCGGTGTTCCACCAGCGCTGCGGCTGCCGCACCGACGTGATCGCCGTGGGTACCGGACAGGCCCTGGAGACCGCCCGCCGGGGCGATGTGGATGCGGTTCTGGTGCACGCCCGCGCCGAGGAGGAGCAGTTCGTCGCCGACGGTTACGGCGAAAAGCGGGTGACATTCATGCAAAACGGCTTTGTGCTGATCGGCCCGGCCAGCGACCCCGCCGACACGCGGCACGCCGGGGGCGTTGTGGCGGCCCTGCGGCGCATCGCCACCGGGGGGGCGCCGTTTTTGTCGCGGGGGGACGGCTCGGGCACCCACATCCGGGAAAAATTTCTGTGGGGCAAGGCCGGGGTGACCCCCATCGGCGACTGGTATCGGGACGTGGGGCAGGGCATGGCCGGCACCCTGACCATGGCGGATCAGCTTTCGGCCTATACCCTCACGGACCGCGCCACCTTTCTGCAGAACCGCAAGCGACTGAAGCTGGAGATTCTGGTGGACGGAAGCGGCGCGGACGGCGGGTTGCTGGAGAACCCGTATTCGGTGATTGCGGTGAACCCGGCGCGCCACCCCCATGTGAACAACATCCTGGCCCACGCCCTGGTAACGTGGCTGTCGGGCCCCGAGGCTCGGGGGATGATCGAGGCCTTTGCCGTGGACGGCGAGCACCCGTTCACTCCGCTGACCCCCGCCCCCTGACGCGACTGAAATCCCGGAGACCCGGGGCAGGCAGCGCCATCCGGGAGCGGATGCGCCCGGCGCAGCCGGCCTCGGGATGCAGCCGACCTTGGCGTGTGATGTCGGCGACTACCGCGGTTGGCCGCGTCCGCCCTAATGGGGGAGGCCGACGGTGTAGTGGAGTTCGGGCGGAACCACCGCCGCGGCGGGGCTTTCCACCACAAAACGCAGGGTGTGCTCTCCGGGACGGTCGAGGGCCAGGGGGGAGATGGCGGCGAGGGTGACCTCCAGTGTCTCACCGTAGGTGAGGAACACCCGCAGACGGTCCACCACTTCACCGTCCCGCTCCCAGCGACCGACAAACTCGCCGTGGCCGTTCATCCACACCGTGAGCACCGCCGTCAGCGGGCCGCCCATGGGCACGTGCAGGGCGTCTTCGGCGGCGCCCTCCCCCTCGGACAGGCGCAGGCGCGCCTCGCGTATCCGCAGGGGACCCGGCACATCGCTGCCGGTTACCGTCACCCGCGACAGGAACGGCAGGCCGCCAAAAGTGCCGCTGGCCGGGTGCCTTGCAGGGGCGGCACACCCCGCCACCCACACCAGTACAGTGACCAGTGCCAAAGTGAGGGGCCAATTGACGGGCCGTCCCGTGAATTTCCCGGATCGCGTGCGCATGGCTGGTTCTCCTCCCCGGCGGAGCCGGATACACACTTTATTCCTGGCGCTGTTCGATCAATTCGATTTCGTACCCCTCCGGGGCGTCGATGAAGCAAAAGCGGCCGGAACGGCTGTCGTGGGGGCCATCGGTCACCGCCACCCCCATCTGTTCCAGACGCTGGATGGTGGCCCCCAGGTCGTCCACCTGAAACGCCAGGTGCACCAGGTCTTCGGGTACCCGCACCGGACCGCTGGCGGGAAAGGCGCACAGTTCGATTTCCTCGGGGGAGCCGGGCACCCCCAAAAACACCAGTTCCGAGCCGCGTGGCGAACTGTGGCGCGACAGCACCGACAGACCCAGCACCCGGGTATAAAAATCCACACTGGCCTGCATGTCGGCCACCCGCATGCGGGTGTGCAGCAACCGGGTAACCTGAATCGCCACGGCTCAGAATCCACTCATCACGGGCATGTCGCCAGAACCCGTCACACGGGCCGGATCGAAGGCTTCGGCGCTGGCCTCGAGGTATTCAAAAATCTGGATGCCGCCGTCACCGGTGGGGAACACCACCCGCACCGGGTGGCCGTTCAGGTCCCTGGCCTCCCACACCCAGTGCAGGGCGCGGACCCCCCCCGCGGTGGCGAAGCCGGTGAGCACCAGATCGCAGGGGTGGCCGTCGAAGCTCACGTCCGGATTGACCACCATGCGCCACAGCTTCTCTCCGGCGGGGGTGTTCAGATAGCCGCTGATCTGGGCCAGCACCCGCTCCCGCGCCACGATACGATAGGAAAACAGAATCGCATCGTCGGCCAGCGGGCGGTAAATGGTGGCCGTGGTGTAGTCGTAAAAGGCGTAATCGGCAAAGCGGCCATCGGTGCCCCCTGCCCATTCGACACGGGTCCGGGTGCCGTGCTTGTAGAGCACCTCCTCGCGGCTGGTCACAGGCTTGTCGTCGTGCAGTTCGGTAATGCGCACCCGCGCCCGCAGAAACTCCGGCCCCTGAGGCACGTCGGCGCCATCCACCACCCGTTCCGCCGGCGCGTGGACGACCGGCCCGGACTCTTCCTCCCCGGTGGCGGCCGCCACCAGAATCGCCTCCGGCGACGAGGCGGACGGGGCAGACGGGGCCAAGGCCGGATCCGGGGACCGGGCCGGAGACGCTGTCGGCGGCAGGGCGGGTTCCGCAGCGCGGGCGGGGGACATCGACAACACCAGCACGGTGCAGGCGGAGAGCACTGCCGCCACTACAGGCCGCAGGGACACGTGCCGCACAGTCGGGTGCCGGGCGCGCAAATATCGGATCACCTCAAGGGGCTGCAATCGCCGCTTCCTTCTGGTTCGCCACCACCACCCACAGCATGGCGTCCGGGTGCAGGTACTGGCGGGCCACGCGCTGCACGTCGGCGGCGGTCACCGCCTGTATGGCCTGCGGATAGTCGGTGAAATAGTTCTCGCCCAGACCGTACATGGCGGAGAAGGTCAGCAGCCCGGCGGTTTTGCCGTTGGTGTCCAGGCGCAGCGGAAAGCTGCCGGTGAGGTAATTTTTGGCGTCCGCCAGTTCCTGCTCCGCCACCGGCTGCTCACGGATGCGGCGAATCTCCACCAGCGTGCTGGCGATGGCCTGATTGGCGCTGGCGTTCTTGGTCTGGAAATTCACCGTAAAACTGCCCGGATCCCGCAGCGAATCGAAGGAGCTGTATACGGAATAGGCCAGCCCCTGCTTTTCACGCACGCTGTCGCCCAGGCGTGAGGTGAGGGTGCCGCCGCCGAGGATGTAGTTCATCACCTGCAACGGGTAAAAATCGGCATCGGTACGGCGAATGCCCAGGTGGCCCATGATGACGTTGGCCTGGGTGACGGGCCGGTCGATGGTCACCACCCGCACCTTGGCGGGGGCCACCGCCACCGGGGGCGAAGCGGCCGGGGGCTGGCGGCCGCTCCACTTGCCGAAGTGCCGCAGCACCAGCTTTCTGGCGTCCTTGAACGACACGTCGCCGACAAAGCTGATCACCGCCCCGTCGGGAACATAGTGGCGCTTGTGGAAGGCTGCCAGGGCTTCCGGCCCAAGTGGTTCCACGCTGTCCACGGTGCCGGCTGCCGGCTGGGCGTAAGGGTGGCTGCCGAACAGTTCGCGGTCGAAGGCCTTGGCGGCCACCGATCCCGGCTGGTCTTCGTCGGAGATGATGCCGGCGATGGTCTCCTTGCGGAGCCGTTCCACGTCGTCCTGACGAAACGCCGGACGCAGGGAGATGTCCGCCAGCAGGTCCATGCCCATGTCCAGGTTGCGCTGCAGGCCGGAGAAGGAGATGGTGGCGTAGTCGGCCTGGGCACCCGCCCCCAGGCTGGCGCCCACGAACTCGACGGCCTCGGCGATTTCGGTGGAGGAGCGGGTGGCGGTGCCCTCGTTGAGCAGCGCGGCGGTGAGCGCGGCGGTGCCCGCAGCGCCCTCGGGGTCGTTGCGCGTACCGGCGAGGACGGCCAGTTGCACGCTGACAATGGGCAACGCCTGGCGTTGCACCACCTGCAGGGTCAGACCGTTGGGCAGGGTTTCGCGCTGCACTTTCAGATCGGCCGCCAGCGCGCCACCCCCCCACCAGCCGGAAAGCGTGACCACCGTGGCCAGAACGGCCAGAACGGGCAACGCCCGGACGGCGCGCCACGGCGTGCGGAGGACAGACCGGCGGGTGACGGACTGGCGGAAGACATGCCGGAAGACATGCCGGGGAACGGGCCGGGCGACGCGGTTCATTTGGGGGTCTCCGCCGCCAGCGGGATGAGGGTCGCCACGGTGCGGTTTTGCGGTTGCAGGTAGGTGCGGGCCACCCGCGCCACGTCGGCGGCGGTGACCTTGCCCACCCGTTTGGTGAAACGGGTCACATAATCGGTACCCGCGCCCACCACCTCGGCGGTGGCGTATTGCATGGCCTGGTAGAACACCGAATCCTGCCCCAGGATGAACCCGGCCTCCACCTGGTTGCGGGCACGTTCCATCTCCCGCGCGTCGGGCGGGGTCTGCTGGATGCGCGCCACCTCTTCATAAATTGCCGCCTCCACCTTCTCCGGCGTCTCTCCGGGGGCGACCATGGCGTAGAAGTAGAACAGTTCCGGGTCGGCGCTCAGGGGGTCGTAGGCGCCCCCCTCATCCACCGCGATGCGGTCCTGAAACACCAACCGCTGGTACATGCGCGAGCGCCGCCCCTCGAACAGCAGTTGCGACAGCACCACCAGGGCGTAGGCGTCCGGGCTTTGCCAGTTGGGGGCGTGGTAGCCAAGGAACACAAAGGGCAACTGGGCCTCGCGATGCAGGGTCAGGCGCCGTTCCCCCAGTTGCGGCGGTTCCTCGGTGCGATAGCGGCGGGACTCCAGCCCCGGCTGACGCGGCAGGCTGCCGAAGTTGCGGCGGATTTCCGCCATGGCCTGATCCGGCTGGAAATCCCCCGCCACCACCACCACCGCATTGTTGGGGGCGTAGAAGCGGCGGTAATGGGCGCGGGCATCCTCGGCCTTGAGGTGCTGCAGGTCGCTCACCCAGCCGATAATGGGCCGCCCGTAAGGGTGGGCCATGAACGCCGTGGAGTACATCTGCTCCACCGTGGCGCGGATCGGGCTGTCGTCAATGCGCATGCGCCGCTCTTCCAGCACCACGTCGCGCTCGGTGCTGAATTCCTCGTCCTGGATGCGCAGGTTGACCATGCGGTCCGCCTCCAGTTGCGCCGACAGGGGCAGGTACTGGGGGGCCCAGGTCATGTAGTAGGCGGTGTAGTCGTTGCTGGTCATGGCGTTTTCGTTGCCGCCACGGGCGGCCACCGTGCGGGCGTACTCCCCGGTGTCGAGTTTGCCGGTGCTCTTGAACATGAGGTGTTCCAGCAGGTGCGACAGGCCGGTGTAGTTGCTCACCTCGTCGATGGAGCCAACCCGGTACCACACCTGGAACGATATCACCGGCGCCTTGTGCTCCTCGATCAGCACCACCGTCAGGCCGTTGTCCAGGGTCTGGGTTGTGACACGCGCCAGGGCCGGGGCCGGGGCGACGCCGGTCAGGCACACCGCCAGCAGCACCCCCAGGCCGGAGGTAACGCGGGCGGAAGAAACGGCGCGGCGGAAGAAGGCCAGAAACATGCGGAAAAACTCCTGAAGCGGCCACGGGCCCAAAAGGGCAGTTGCCCGGGGACCGGCAAAAACCGGGCCGGGGTCCCGATTGTAGGGAAGGGCCGGAAACAGCGTCAACCGTGCGCCCCCCGCAAGGCTGTCATCCGGGGGCGGCGGGACCACGGGGTTCTCCCGGTTCCCGGTAGTGGCGGGACACGTACACCCCCTGGGCGAGGACGAAAACCAGGGTCAGCCCCAGCAGACCGAACAGTTTGAAGTTGACCCACACATCGGTGGAAAAATGCCACGCCACCACCGTGTTAAGCACCGCCATGGCCAAAAAAAACGCCACCCACCAGTGGTTCAGCCGCCCCAGCACCGCTGCCGGCAGACCGTCGGCAAGGGCGGCGAACACCCGCGCCGCCAGGGGCTTTTTGCCGATCCGCGCGCTGCCCCAGAACAGGATTGCCAGCACCACATAGAGCACGGTCGGCTTGGCCTTGATAAAACGCTCGTCCGCCAGCAGCAGGGTGGCGCCACCGAACACCACCACGATGCCCGCCGACAGCAACTGCATGGGCTCCAGCCGCCGGTGCCGCAGCCACCCCCACAGGGCCACCACCACCGAGGCGCCCATGGCCACCGCCGTCGCCGCCATGATGCCGTAGGCCTTGTAGGTGGCAAAGAACAGGATGACGGGCAAAAAATCGAACAGCAACTGCATCGGGTACGGGTTCCGCTTATGGGGGGAGCGGCGCGGGGGCGCGCGCTCCGGGGTCGTCCTCGGGGTCGGACCGGGTTTTCAGTGTAACCCATCGGGCCGGGTTCGCGGCGGCACTTTCGTGGAAGCGCGTCGACCGGCATAATGGGCGGCAGCCATGCCCGCCTCCACCCCCAGCTTTGCCGACATTTACGATGCCGTGGTCGGCGACGACTTCAAGGGCCACTGGTGGCGGGGCTTTGGCCGCTATGTGCGGCAACACCAACTGACCTTCACCAGCGTCTGCGACGTGGCCTGCGGCACCGGTGTCACCGCCCTGCGCCTGGCCCGGCAGGGGGGGATCGAGGTCATCGGCGTGGACATTGCGGAGGACATGCTGCGGGTGGCCCGTGCCCGCTGTGAGGGCCAGCGGCTGGACCACCCGGTGACATTCCTGCGCCAGCCGATGCAGGAACTGGCACTGCCCCGGGCGGTGGACCTGATCGTGTGCGCCTACGACTCCCTCAACGCCCTGCCGTCGGCGGAACTGCTGGCCGCCACCTTGCTGGGTTTTGCCCGCCATCTGAACCCCGGCGGGCATGTGGTGTGCGACATGATCACCCGCCGCCATCTGTCCGAGGTGTGGGGCGACGGTGAATTCCACGCCCCGGCGGGAGAGATGGACTCGATCTGGCACACGGCGTGGGACCCTGCCCTGGAGCGGCTTTCCGTACACCTCACGGTGCGGGTGGACGACGGCCCCACCGCGCACCGGGTAAGCCACCGGGTAGAGGAGTACGCCTATTCCCAACCGGTGGTGGAACAGGCCATCCACGGCGCGGGGCTGGAAGTGGTGGAGGTGCGCGACCTGATCCCCTGGACCCCCGCCGCCCCTCCGGACGGGGAAAACGCCGACCGCTGGTTCTACCTGTTGCGCCACGCCAGAACCCCTTCCGGCCCCCCTTCCGGCACCCGCCCAGGAGCTTCCCCGGCATGACCGCGGCCATTCCACCCTCGGGCGGCACGGAAGGCGTTGCCCCGATTTCGGCCCCGATTTCGGCCCTGCTCAGGCGGCTGCTGTCCACGCCCACCGCGCCGTTTCACGAGGGGCGGGTGATGGAAGTGATCCGGGAGGCGCTGGACGCCCTGGCCATTCCCCACCGGCACGACCGCCACGGCAACCTTATCGCCCGTTACCGGAAGGGCTCCGGCCCGCCCTGGGCGCTGCTGGCGCACACCGATCATCCGGGCATCGAGGTCACCCGGGTGCGGGGCGCCACGGCGTGGGGAACCTTTCTGGGCGGGACGCGCCCGGACAGCCTGCCGGGGGCGCGGGTGCGGCTGTTCCCCGATGTGGTGGAGACGGCGGGAAGAGCCGACGACGGCGTGCTGGCGACCATCCGCGCCACCCACATGGTGCGGGGCGAAAAACGCCTGGAGATCGACCTGCCCACCCCCCGCGCCGTGGCGCCCGGCGCTTTCGGCGGCTTCGATCTGCCCGCCCCCACGGTGAGCGGGAAAACCATTGCCGCGGCCGCCGTGGACGATTTGATCGGCTGCGCCACCACCCTGGCGGTGCTGGCCAACTTGCGGGAGAGTGGCGCCAAAGCCCATGTACTGGGCGTGTTTACCCGCGCCGAAGAGGTGGGTTTCATCGGCGCCCAGCTTCTGGCCGAGGCGGGCACCCTCCCCGCCACCGCCCTGGTGGTGTCGCTGGAGGCCAGCATGGAAATTCCCGGCGCCCGCTGCGGCCTGGGGCCGGTGGTGCGGGTGGGGGACCGCACCAGCGTCTACCACAGCGGCGCGGAATACCTGTTGCACGCCGCCGCCCGCGAACTGGCCAGGGAGGATCCGGGCTTCCGTTTCCAGCGCCAGTTGATGACCGGCGGCACCTGCGAGGCCACCGTGTTCACCGCCCTGGGGTATCCGGCGGCAGGCCTCGCCTACCCGCTGCGGAACTATCACAACATGGTGATGGCGGGCGTGGATGGCGGGGGCGGGGGCAACGGAAATGAAATCGACCGGGAGCAGATTCACACCGCCGATTTCCTGGCCGGAGTGCGTCTGCTCACCCGTGCGGTCACGGCCACGGGGCGCGGCGCCCCTTCCCTGACCCGTTATTACCGCCAGCTCATCCGGGACACCACCCGCTACCGCAACCGGTTGCGGTGAGACAGCCGAATGAGACACACCCTATGGGACACACCCCGTGAGACAGTTGTGAGACATTTCCGCCACCGTCGGCTCGTGGCCTTCACCCTGATGGTGGCTGCGGCGCTGACTTTCCCCCTCACCGCATTCGCCGCCGAGGTGGTGCCCGCTCCCGCATCCGGCGCGCAGGTGCGGGTGGTGGCCAAGGGCCTGCCCATGGTGGACCGGCTGGCGCGGGCGGCGGACGGCACCCTGTATGCCACACTGGAACTGGGCAACGGGCGCGGGCGCGTGGTGCGCATCACCCCGGATGGCACCATCAGCGTGATCCTGCAGGCGCTGGACCGCCCCGACGGCCTGCTGCTGGTGGATGACACCCTGTACATCACCGAGGAGATCCGCGCCGGGCGCCTGCTGGCCTACCACCTTGCCTCCGGGGTTTTGCGCCAACTGGCCATCCTGCGCATGCCGGAGGGCATCGACCGGCTGGCGGACGGGCGGCTGGTGATTGCCGAGGACCGCGCCCCCGGACGGGTGGTGACGGTGACCGACGACGGCACGATCGGCCTGCTCGTCGGCGGGCTGAACCGGCCCGAGGGGCTGGCGGTGGCCGACGATGGCCAGGGGCACGAAATCATTTGGGTGTGCGAGACCGCCACCGGGCGCCTGCTGGCGCTGCGGGACGGCAAGATCAGCGTGGCGGCAGCGGGGATGCGTGAGCCGGATCAGGTGGCCGTGGCCCCCGGCGGCGCGGTGTTCGTCACCGAGGACGCCACGCCGGGGCGGCTGCTGAAGCTGGGGCCGGGCGGCACCATGCTGCCGGTGCTGGAGGGGCTGAGCGCCCCCCAGGGCATGGCCTTCCGCCCCGCCAACGGCAACTGCGGAGCGGCCATCTATGTGGCGGAACAGGGCAAGGGGCGGATTCTGCAGGTCGGCCCGGTGTGCGGGGCTGCGGACTGACCGGGGCAGGAGAACAGCCCGGCGTTAAGGCTCCAGCAACACCTTGAGCACGCCGGGGGTGGCCGCGTGGCGAATGGCGGCGACGCCGTCATCCAGCGCGTAGCGGGCGGCTATCAGGGGGGCGACGTCGATATGCCCCGCCGCCAGAGCCGCCAGGGCGGGCTCGAACGGCCCGCAGCGGGAGCCGACCACGGTGATCTCGTCGATCACCAGTGGCGCCGGGTTCCAACTGGCGGCAGTGGCGCAGGTGGACTTGAGCACCACGGTGCCGCAGGGGCGGGTGCGCGCCACCGCCTGCCCAAGGCCGTCGGCACTGCCGGTGGCGTCCACCACCACGTCGGCGGGGGGAAGGTCGGCGTCCGGCGGGGCGCTGGCAATCCCCCATTTTGTGGCCACGGCGCGTTTTTCCGGGTGTTTTCCCAGCAGCGTCAGGTGGCAGCCGGTGGTGGCCAGCACCTGGGCGATGAGCAGCCCCAGACGCCCGTCCCCCATCACATACACCGTGTCGCGGGTGGCGATGCGCACCTGTTCGAGGATGCGGAACGCCGCCGCCAGGGGTTCCACGAACACCGCCGCCTGATCCGTCACTCCGGCGGGCAGCGGGTGCAGGTTGCTCAGGGGCAGGGTGAGGTATTCGGCAAACGCCCCGCTGCGCCCCAGAATGCCCAGTACCGAGCGGCTCGGGCAGTGGCGCGGGCGCCCGGCGCGGCAGGCGGGGCAGGCGGGTTTGCCGCAGGCGGCGTTGATCTCCCCCACCACCCGTTTGCCGATCCAGTGGCCGACGTCCGGCGTGGCGGTGGAGGCCGAGGTGGCTGACGGGGCGCCTTCGGGCGAAACGGGGGCCGGGGTGACGGACTCCACCGTGGCGGTGAACTCGTGGCCGAGGACGCCGCAAAAACCCATGTAGCCGTTGGTGATGGCCAGGTCAGTGGCGCAGATGCCGGCCAGTTTTACCCGCACCAGGGCCTCTCCGGGGGCCGCTTCGGGGCGCGGCAGGTCGGTGCGGCAGGACAGTCCCCTGTGGTCAAAAATCAGCCCGCGCACGGGGTGCCGGACGGTGGACCGGGTGCGGCCCGGTGGAGCGGTCCACTGGCGGTCGCCGCGCCCACGGTGGTCACCCGGCGGCCAGCATTTCGCGGGCGTGGGCGAGGGTCGCCTCGGTGAGCTTTTCACCCCCCAGCATGCGCGCCACTTCGGTGACCCGCGCGCCGGGCTCAAGCCGCTCCACGGCGGTGGCGGTACGACCGTTGAGAGCCGTTTTGGACACTTGCAGATGGGTGTCGGCCAGGGCGGCGATCTGGGCCTGATGGGTGATGCAGAACACCTGATGCCCCGCCGTCGCCAGGGCGCGCAGCAGGTGCCCCACCCGCTCCGCCACCGAGCCGCCGATGCCGCTGTCCACCTCGTCGAACACCAGACAGGGGACCGGATCGGCGCCGATCATTACCTGCTTGAGGGCCAGCATGATGCGCGACAGTTCACCGCCGGAGGCCACCCGCGCCAGCGGCCTGGCCTCTTCGCCGGGGTTGGCGGCAAGCAGGAAGCGGGCGCGTTCAGTGCCGTCGGGACCGAGCAGCACATCGCCGCACGGCACGCCATCGCGGTTGGGGGCAAAGGCCACCGCCAGCCGGGCGTGGGGCATGGCCATGTCCGCCAGGTAGCTGGACGCCTGCTGTACCAGCCGCTCCGCCGCCTGCTGGCGTGCCGCATAGAGGGCCGCTGCCCGGGTCACCAGTTCCCGCTCCAGATCCGAACGCTCCGCCAGGCAGCGCGCCAGTTCCTCGTCCACGTCCCCTTCCGCCGCCAGCTCCGCGCTGTAGGCGGCGGCGGTGGCAAGGATTTCCTCGACGCTGCGACCGTACTTGCGGCGCAGCGCCTCGATGGCGGCCAGCCGCTGTTCCACCTCGGCCTGGCGTTCCGGGTCGCTGCGGGCGCTGTCGCGGAAGCGACGCAGGTTGTCCGCCGCCTCCTCCAGCAGGGTGCGGGCGTCCGCCACCAGCCGGGTGGTGTCCTCCTGGGCGGGGGTGAGTCGGGCGATGTCGCCCAGCCACTCCGTCACCCGCGCCAACTGGGTCAGGATCGCCCCGTCGGCGGCGTACAGGGTGTCGAAGGCGGCGTCCCCCAGGTCGCGCAGGTTTTCGGCGTGGGACAGGCGGGACAGTTCCACCGCCAGGTCGTCGTCCTCCCCCGGGGCAAGGCTGGCGGAGCCGATCTCCTCCACCGCGAAGGTCAGAAAGGCGGCCCGCGCCTGGGCCTCCTGACGGCTGTGCGTCAGTTCACCGATGCGCTGGATAAGGGTCTTCAGGCGCGTGTAACCGGCGCGGTATTCGAGGGTCCGGGGCAGCAGCCCTCCGGCGGCGTCCAGCAATTCGCCGTGGGCGGATTCGGCCAGCAGGGAGCGCTGGGCGTGCTGGCCTTGAATGTCGATGAGTTCGCCGCCGATTTCGCTCAGCAGGGTCAGCCCCACGCGGCGGTCGTTGAGGTACACGGCGTTGTTGCCGCCCCGGTCCAGCACGCGCCGCACCACCAGGGTGGAGTCGGCCTCGGCGCCGGCCTCGGCCAGACGCGCCCGCACCGCCTCGGGTATCTGGCGAAACACCCCCTCCACCACCGCCCGCTCGGCGCCGGTGCGGATCAGGCCCGAATCGGCCCGGCCTCCGGCCAGCAGGCGCAGGGCATCGATGAGCAGGCTCTTGCCGACGCCGGTTTCACCGGTGAGGGTGACGAAGCCGGGGGCGAGTTCCACCCGGAGGCGCTCGATGACCGCCAGATTCTCCACGGCGATTTCCGCCAGATGGGTGGGGGCGGCGGCGCGGGGTGTCTCGCGGGGTGACATGAAGGATGATTCGGGGGAAGAAACTTCGGCAGACGTCGGCACAGACGCGGGGGCAGACGCGGGGGCAGACGTTTCGGAAGTCATCGGGGGGCGTCTCCTGGAACGGTTGCCGGACCGGGTAATGGAAGCGGAAAAGCGTCCGGAACGCAAGCGGGGCGCCCCGGTTTTCCGGAAGCGCCCCGCTGTGGAGCCTCGGGCGCAGACCAATTTATCCGACCGGTCTGTCCGGAGGATCCGTCCCGGCCGATCCGGCCGATCCGCCGGGCTAGAGGTGCGCCTCGATCTTGCTCTTGAGCTGCTGGCTGGAGGCGGCGCCCACCACGCGGTCCACCTGCTGGCCGTTCTTGATGAACAGCAAGGTGGGAATGCCCATCACCTGATAACGGGTGGCAACATCCTGGTTTTCGTCGGTATTGACCTTCACCACCTTGCAACGACCCTCGTATTCCTTGGCGAGGGCGTCCACAGTGGGGGCGATCATCTTGCACGGGCCGCACCACGGCGCCCAGAAATCCACCATCACCAGTGTTCCGGCCTGCAGAACTTCCTGATCAAACTCGGCCGAACTAACCGCAATGGAACCCATGTCTGTCTCCTCGCTACAAAAACCGACGCGCCGTTCATGGCCCTGCGCCAGTGACGACCCGATCGACCGGGATGCCCCGCCAAAAAGGACAACGCCCGCTCATTTTAAGAACCCCTTCACCCCCCGGTCAATCGGGCAATCCGATGGTTAGCGGATAAAAATTGTGACCTGTGAGACAAAAAGCCCGGCCCATCCGGGTTTGGTCCGTGCCGACGTTTTTTTTTCGTTCCCCCCGGCAGTCAAGAATCTGTCCGGCAGGGGTGACATCGGCCACGGGTCGACCGTGGTCAGTTTGACTTCTCATGCCGGTTTGTTTACAGTTTTTTCCGGATTCCGGTGCGGTGCGTCCGAAGGTGTGCGCTGTGACGCGTACGCTGTGGCATGGACGCATCGGGGAGGTGTCGCCCGGCGCGGTCGTTGCCGGGATGTACACGGCGAGGAGCCGGTGGCGTGGCAACTGGCGGCATGCTGGCTTGCGGGAGCGGTTGGGTTCGGTGACGCGGAAAAGCGCAACCGGGCGCCCATCCCCGGTCACGGCGGTCGTTACCGAACAACTGAGGAAACGGTTACAACGGAGATGGTCACCATGAAGAAGAACATGGACGGCATTGTGTGGGCCTGCATCGCCTGGGGCATCGTGGTTACGATTTTCATGTTTGTCGAAGGCGGCGGCATCTGGCCGCGCGGGTAGTTTTTTTGCGACATGGGTCGCGCGTCGGCGCCCCGCGCCGGCAGGATTCGGGGCGGTCCGTCAGGGCCGCCCCGTTTTCGTTGTCACCAATGCCCGTGCTTGCCCGCAATTATCCTGCGGCGAGGGAGAATTCGATGTTCCGCACCCATCTGTTCCACCGTCCGGCGTCGGGAGTGCCCCTGCGGGCGGGCTCATTGCCGGGCGTTTTGCTGCTGACCCTTTCGGTCGCCCTGTTGCTCGCGTGGGCGTCCCCGTCCGCAGCGGCAGTCGTCGACCGGGTGGCCGCAGTGGTGGGCAATGAGGCCATCACCGTGTCGGAGCTTGAGGAGCAGTGGGACCATGTGCGTCAGGATCCGCGTCTGGTGGCCCGACTGCACGACCGGGCCGCGGTGCTGTCGCGCCTGATCGACCAGCGGCTGCAACTGGTGCGGGCCCGGGAGCTGGGGCTGGCCCCCAGGGCGGAGGAGGTGGAGGTGGAGATCAACCGGGTGATGAGCGAAAACCACCTCCAGTCCCTGACCGAACTGACTGCCGCCCTGAACGCGGAAGGACTCACCCTGGAGGAATTCCGCCGCCACAAACGCGATGAAATCGCCCTGGTGCGGGTGGCGCAGCGCGAGGTGGTCAGCCACATCCGTCTGGGCGAGACGGCGGTCCGGCGCTATTACACGGAACACATCGACCTGTTTTCGCCGGCGCCGGTCATGCACCTGCGCCAGATCCAGGCATCCTTTGCCGGGCTGCCCGAAGCGGAACAGGCGAGCGCCCGTCAGCGCATGCAGGAACTGGCGGCCAAAATCAGTGGCACCGACGCCTTTCTGACCGCAGAGCGGGAACTGGCGGGCACCCCCGGCATGTCGGTGGGCGAAATCGGTACCGTTTCCCTTGCTGACCTGCGCCCGGAACTGGCGCGGGCGGTACACCTGTTACAGACCGGACAGGTGAGTGCGGTGGTGGATATTCCAGGAACCGGGGGCGGGGGGGGCGGCGTGGCCCTGTTCCTGGCCCAGGAAGTGCGGCGCGAGGCGCCGCGCCCGTTCAGCGAAGTCGGCGACACCGTGCGCGAACTGGCCACCCGCGAGGAGGCGGATCGGCGCGTGGGCGAGTGGCTTGCCTCCCTGCGCCGCGAAGCGCATATCGTGATTCTTTCCCTGGGCGAGGATGCCCAGGCATTGGCACCGGTCCCGGCTCCGGAATCGGCGTCCGCACCGGTCCCGGCGCCCGCCCCCTGACCCGGTCCCCTGACGGGGCCCCGGCGGGCATGGCTCAGGCCTGGCGCGACTGCTGGATTTCGTACTCTTCCATGTGGCGGCGGCGGTCGGCCTTGACCACCAGTTCCTTGCGCACCTCGGCCTCCAGGGCTTCCAGACTCTCCCGATCCTCTCCCATCAGGATCTCGGCCACCGCCGGGTGCACCGACAGGGTGAGCACCTTGGCCGGACGGTCGGCCGCGCTGACGCGGATCTCGCGGAACATCTCGTAGGCCACCGTGGTCGGGCTCTTGGTAAAACCGCGCCCGTCGCAGTAGCGGCACGGCTCGCAATGCACCTGTTGCAGGTTTTCGCGCTTGCGCTGGCGGCTCATTTCCACCAGCCCCAGATCGCTCATGCGGTACAGGTTGATGCGCGCCTTGTCCTGGGACACCGCCTGTTGCAGGGCCTGGAACACCCGGTCGCGGTTGCCGGCCTCGTCCATATCGATAAAGTCGATGATGATGATGCCGCCGATGTTGCGGAAGCGCAGTTGGTGGGCGATCTCCTTGACCGCCTCCAGATTGGTTTTGGTGATGGTGTCTTCCAGGCTGCCGGTCTTGCCCACGTAGCGCCCGGTGTTGACGTCCACCACGGTGAGGGCCTCGGTGGTCTCGATGATGATGTAGCCGCCGCTTTTCAGCCACACGCGCTTGCCGAGACCGCGCGAAATCTCCGCCTCGATGTTGAAATACTCGAACAGGGGCGACGGGCCTTCATACAGGAACACCCGGTCGGCCACGCTCGGCAGGTAGGCCTGCACAAACTCCATCACCTGCTCGAAGTGGCGGCGCGAGTCGATGATCAGCCGGTCCACCTCGGGGGTGAACATGTCGCGCACGGCGCGGAAGGTGAGGTCGAGGTCCATGTGCAGCAGGCACGGGGCCTTGAGGTACTGCCACTTTTTGAGGATGTTGCCCCACAGCAGCTCCAGAAAACCCATGTCGGAGGCGAATTCCTCCTCGGGCACGCCGGAGCTGACGGTGCGCACGATGTAGCCGCCGTTGGTGGTGGACAGGTTGTCCACGATCTCCTTCAGGCGCCGCCGCTCGCGGTCGGAACCGATGCGCCGCGAAATGCCCACGTGACGGATGCCCGGCATGAACACCAGATAACGCCCGGGCAGGGAGACATACATGGTCACCCGCGGCCCCTTGGTGGAGATCGGCTCCTTGGAAACCTGCACGATGATCTCGTCGCCGGAGCGCAGCAGCATCTCGATGGGCCGCCCGGCGGCACGGGCGCGGCGCCCCTCGCGGGGGCCACGGGAGGATTCCTCCTCGTCCGAGTCGCCGCCGATCAGGTCTTCGTAGCGCTTGTCCGGGTCGAGCACGTCGCCCACATAGAGGAAGGCGCTCTTGTCCAGGCCGATGTCCACAAACGCCGCCTGCATGCCGGGCAGCACCCGCAGCACCTTGGCCTTGTAGATGTTGCCGACAATGCCGCGCTCCTTGGTGCGTTCGGTGAACAACTGCTGGAGCAGGTCGCCCTCTAAAAGGGCGACGCGGGTTTCCTCGCGGGTGGCGTTGATGAGTATCTCTAGGGGCACGAAATAACCTGTGTATCCAGTTGCAGGGGGAGCGGATCGCGGCGGTGTGGATCCATCAGATCGTACACATGGCCGCCATCAGCATACATCAGCCCAACCCGACGAATGTGTACGGGATTTTCCTCACTGCCCGCAAGCCCGGCGGCTTCCAGCACCTCGGAGACCCGTGCGGTGCGGTTGCCTTCCGAGCCCAGGTGCAACAGCAGGTGGCTGTCCCGCGCCTCCAGGTGGCGCAGCAGGGGCCGGAGGTCGAAGCCACGCGCCGCCGCGCCGTCCTTGCCCGGACGGCTGACCGGCAGGGTCGGCCGGGCCAGCAGGTCGGCGACGCGGGCGCCCAGATCCGGGGCCGGGCCCAGCTTCCAGCGCACTTCGTAGGCGTAAATCATCTCTTCCAGGGCCAGGCCGCGCCCGCCGGATTGCACCTCCACCGCGCCGGTGACCACGATGCCGTCCGGCAGGGAATCGTTGAAGGCGGCGCACAATTCGTCCGGCTCCACCGGGCGGGTGAGGATTACGTCCAGCACCTCGGCGGCGCTTTCCACCCCCAGGGACAGGGCCGGGCCAAAGGACAGGCGCGGGCGCGGGTGGTGGCCTTCGCTGATCGCCACCGGCAGCTTCGAGCGCCGCACCACGCGGGCGAACAGGGCGATCAGTTCCAGGTGGGAGAGAAAGGCGAACAGACCCAGTTTGGTCCAGCGCAGACGGTAAACATGGCGCCCCCGCGCCGCTGCGGGGACGGACACCGGGGCGGCTGCGGCAAGGCCCTGGAGTTCCGGCACCAGGGGGTGGTTGAGGGTGTCTTCCGCGAGGGGCAGTTCGAACTCCCCGGCCCTCTCCCCGGCGGGTACGAATACCCGGGGCACCACCTGGGAACCGGCCACGTCCGCCGTGCACACGCCACAGTCGCCGCACAGGCCGTAGCGGCAGTCGCGGATCACCCGCTCGCGCAGGGAGCGGGCCAAGTCGGCGGCAAAATACGCCTTGCTGGTGCCGCAATCGATCATGTCCCAGGGCAAAATCTCGTCGGTGGGGATGTCGCGCTCGGCGTAGAACGCCGGGTCCAGCCCGAAATGGGCGAACACCGCCTCCCACGCAGTGGGGTCGATCATCTCTTCCCAGGCGTCCATGCGCAGGCCGCGGCGGAAAGCCTCCTCCACCACCGGTGCCAGACGCCGGTCGCCGCGGGAAAAGGCCCCCTCCAGACGCGACACGCGTTCGTCCTTCCAGGTAAAGCGCGCACCGCGCACGTCGCGCAGGCGTTCCCGCAAGTGACGGCGGCGGCGCTCCACCTCGTCCATGGGCATCTGGCCGATCCACTGGAACGGCGTCATCGGTTTGGGCACATAGACCGAGGTGCTGACCTTGATCTGGCGCGGCTTGCCACCCAGACTGCGGCCCACCGACAGGGCCTCCCGCGCCAGCCGGACGATACCGTCCAGGTCTTCCAGCTCCTCGGTGGGCAGGCCGTACATGAAGTAGAATTTGATCTCCGGCCAGCCCTCGGAAAACACGTTGCGCACGGCGGTCAGCAGGTCGGCCTCGGAGATGGGCTTGTTGATGACCTGGCGCAGGCGTTCGGAACCCGCCTCCGGGGCCATGGTGAAGCCGGTTTTGGTGACCCTCTTGATTTGCCGCACCACCGCCGGGGTCAGGGTGCCGATGCGCAGGGACGGAAGGGAATAGGCGATGCCCTGCTCGGCGGTGCGGTCCACCAGGTCCTTGAGAAGGGGGTAAAGGCACAGGTAGTCGCCGGTGGACAGGGACGCCAGGGACACCTGATCGAGGCCGGTGTCGCGCAGGGAACCCAGCACCAGTTCGCGCACCCGCTCCGGGGAGCGCTCGCGTACCGGGCGGTAGGTGTAACCCGCCTGACAGAAGCGGCAGCCGTGGGTGCAGCCACGGGTGACCTCCACGCTGATGCGGTCGAACACCGCGCGGGCGCTGGGCAGCACCGGATCGGTGGGGTAGAAGGCGCCGTCCAGGTCCGCCACCACGCGGCGCAGCACCGTGGCCGGAGCCCCCTCGGCGGGGACGATGGCCGCCACCCGGCCGTCGGCATGGTGTTCCACCCGGTACAGGGAGGGAACATAGACGCCGGGGATGCGCGCCAGCGCCGCCAGCACCTCGGTGCGGCTGCCGCCGGACTCGCGCCAGTCCCGCGCCGTGTCCAGCAGTTCGTGGATCACCTCTTCGCCGTCGCCGATCACGAAAGCATCGAAAAAAGGCGCCAGCGGCTCCGGGTTGTAGACGGCGGCGCCGCCACCGATCACCAGGGGATGGCGTTCGTCCCGCCGTTCCGCGTGCAGCGGGATGCCCGCCAGGTCGATCACCGCCAGAATATTAGTGAAGGTGAGTTCGTAGGGGATGGAGATGCCGAGAATGTCGAAATCGGCCAGCGACCGCCCGCTCTCCAGCGCCGTCAGGGGACGCCCGCGCCGCCGCAGCGCCTGTTCATGGTCGGGCCACGGGGTGTAGGCGCGGTCCGCCAGGGCATCGGTGCGGCTGTTGACGATGCGGTAGAGAATCTGCAACCCCATGTTGGAGATGCCGATTTCGTAGGCGTCGGGAAAGATCAGCGCCATGCGCACCCGGGCGTCGGCCCACGGCTTGTGCGCGGCATTGGTTTCGCCACCGATGTAGCGCGACGGACGCTCCACCCCCGCCAACAGCGCGAAGGTGTCGAAATCCGGTTCCGGCAGCGGGACCGGGGCCCCATGGGTGTTGTGATGCATCGAAAAATTATCTGATGCCAGCGCTGGCGGCAGGGCTGGCGGCAATCAGCGGTACGATCAGCGGTACAAAATGCGGCGGCCCCAAAAATCCGTCAGCACCGGACGGACCCGGCAATCCCGGAAGCCCGCACGGACAACGCGGGCCGCCGTGAAATCAGCGGTACATGCTGATGTGCCGCTGCAGGTGAACGTTGGAAAGAATGCCGAGGGCGGCCATGTTGGTCACCAGGGCAGTGCCGCCATAACTCATCAGCGGCAACGGCACCCCCACCACGGGCATCAGCCCCAGTGTCATGCCCAAATTCACGAAAACGTAGAACGTTAACATGCAGACGATGGCCGCGGCAAGCAGCGTGCCCTCGATGTCCCGCGAACGGCGGGCAATGTCCAGCCCGCGCCAGATCAATCCGGCAAACAGGGACAGCAGCACCATGACCCCCAAAAAACCCCACTGCTCGGCAAATACCGCAAAGATGAAGTCGGTGTGGCCCTCCGGCAGGAACTTGAGCTGGCTCTGGCTGCCCTGCAGAAAACCCTGCCCCACCACCCCCCCGGCGCCAATGGCGATTTTGGACTGCATTACGTGATAGCCCGCCCCCAGGGGGTCGGCCTCGGGATCGAAGAAGGTTACCAGGCGGTTACGCTGGTAGGAGTGCAGGCTGTTCCAGAAAAATTCCCAGAAAAACGGCAGGATCAGGGCCGTCGCCAGAACCATGGAGATCAGCGAACGCGGCCGGATGCCGGCAATCAGCACCATCACCCCGAACAGGAACAGGATCATCAGCGCCGACCCCAGATCCGGCTGCTTGAGCACCATGACCGCGGGGATGAAGGCCAGGGCTCCGGGAATCAGCAACTCGCGGAAACGAAACCCTCCCGCCGGCACCCGGTCCGCCAGATAGCGGGTCAACAGCAGCAGCACCGCCAGGCGCGCCAGCTCCGAGGGTTGCAGGCTGAGCCCGCCAATCTGCACCCAGCGCTGCGCCCCCATGCCCACCTTGCCGATGGCCAGCACCACCCCCAGCAGGATGATGGCCGTCCAATAGATGTAGGCGGCCGCCTTGAGCAGCCGGTGGTAGTCGAAGGCGGACAGCGCCACAAACACCACCATTCCCGCCAGTGCCCAGACCATCTGCTTGAGATACAGGGGCACCTCACCCCGCGTCCACTGGTCGGTGACGGAAAAAATGGTGGTGATGCCAAGAAACAGCAGGGCCAGGATGAAACCCACCAGCTTCCAGTCCAGGTGCAGAAAGAAGCGACGATCGACGGTGAACATCAGGTGGCCTCCCGTTCCCGATGGCGCTGTTCCAGCACCTTGTACAGTTCCTCGTCCGGCGGCGCCAGGCCGCGCTGGGTGATGTAGGATTCAATCACCTGCCGCGCCACCGGCGCCGAGGCGCCGCCACCGTGGGCGCCATGCTCCACCAGCACGCCGACCGCAATCACCGGGTTGTCCACCGGGGCGAAGGCGGCAAACCAGGCGTGGTCGCGCAGCTTCAGGGGCACTTTGTCGTCCGCCATTTCGCGCATTTCGTCACTCTGGGAGACCACCTGGGCGGTGCCGGTCTTGCCGGCCACCGTCACCAATTTGCTGCGCGCGGCGTGGGCGGTGCCGTGGGGGTCGACCACGACACCGGCCATGGCCGCGTGCAGGGCCGTATAGGTGGAGGGCGACAGTTCCACCGTCTGCAAGCGGCGCGACGGTGCCGGTTTGAGGGCGTCAAGCTGGCTGTCCCACACCCCCAACTGCACCCGTGGCACAAAGCGTTGGCCGTTCATGCCGACGGCCGCCATCAACTGGGCGATTTGCAACGGCGTGGTGGACACATAACCCTGGCCGATCACCACCGAAAGGGTTTCACCCGGATACCAGACCTGCCCGCGCGCCCTCTTTTTCCACTCCGTGGACGGAATCAGGCCGGGGGACTCGCCCCCCAGGTCGATGCCGGAAAGCTTGCCCAGACCAAAGCGGGTGGCGAAATCGGCAATGGCGTCCACCCCCAGTTCATCGCCGTACTGGTAAAAAAAGACGTCGCAGCTCTGCACCACGGCCTGGTACAAATCCACCAACCCGTGGCCCTGCTTCTTCCAGTCGCGGAAGGTGCGGTTGCCAAAGCGGTACTGGCCGATGCAAAAACGGTCCTGGCCGCCGTGAAATTTTTCCAGCACCGCCGCCGCCACCGGAATCTTGAACACGGAGCCGGGGGGGTAGGTGCCCTGCAACACACGGTTGAACAGCGGGCGCTCCGGATCGGTGATGATCTCCTTCCAGCGCTTGCTATCCACACCCCGGGCCAGTTCATCGGGGGAGAACTCCGGGTGGCTGACCAGCGCCAGCACCTGGCCGTTGCGCGGGTCGATCGCGATCACCGCCCCGGCACGGTCCCCCAGAGCCTCCTCCGCGACCCGCTGCACCTCCATGTCGATGGACAGGTACAGGTCGTTGCCAACCACCGGCGGCTGACGCTCGATTTCGCCGGTTTCAAAGCCCTGGGCGTCCACCTCGATCTGGCGGGCGCCGTCCACCCCGCGCAGGGCGGCGTCATAGGAGCGTTCCACTCCGTACTGCCCCACCTGGGCGCCAGGCAACACACCGAGGAAGGCATTGTCACCCAGTTGCTTTTCGGTCACCTCGCTGACGTAGCCCAGCACATGGGCGGCGGCGTTGCCGTAGGGATACTGGCGGCGGGTCTCGGCGACCACCCGCACGCCGGGAAGGCGCGCCCACTCCACCTCCGCCACCTGATCCATGGTCAGGTCGGTCTGCACGGTCACCGGCAGGTAGGGCACGGAACGGCGCTGACGGCGGGCCTGCTCCTTGATATGCCCCGCGTCCAGTCCGAGCATCTCGCCCACCTGATCTGCGGTGGCGTTCAGATCCTTGATGTCGTCCAGCACCAGCGCCAGGGAAAAGGTGGGCGTGTTGATGACCACCTGACGGCCGGCACGGTCAAAGATCAGGCCGCGATCGGACGGCTCCACCACCTCGCGGATGCGGTTGCTGGTAGCCAGTTTGAGGTACTTTTCGTGTTGCAGAACCTGCAGGAACCAACTGCGCGACAGCAGGGACACAAAGCCCAGGGTGATCACCACCGTGGCCAGCGCCAGCCGCTGGCGGATGGTCCAGCCCAGGGCGTCCCGTTCCAGGGTGATCATATTTCCTGGCGCCCCCTGGCGTCATCCCCGGCGTACAGCAGCAAGACCGCACCCCACAGGCTGTTCATCAGCACCGCCGGTATCAGTTCGTGCCATACCAGCCAGAAATCGAACACCAGGAACCCCGCCATGCTGTACATCACGGCGCTGAACAACTCCGCCAGCAGCATGAACACCCCCAGCAGGATCAGCTTCTGGGGCATTGCAATCTCCGGCAACAGGCGCGGCAGCAACGCCGCACCGGCACCCACCAGGGGCAGCAGCAGCAGGTTCAGCCCCACCCCGCCGGCGGTAAACCGGTCGTACAGCAGTCCGAGCCCAAACCCGGCCACCACGCCCACCCCCTCTCCCAGCGCCAGCCCGCACACGAAGACCAGCACCAGACCCAGGTGCGGTATCCAAACCTCGGGTAACAGGATGGGCAGGATGCGCAGTTGCAGGGGAATTATGCTGACCGCGACCACCAGGGCCAGCAGCCAGTCGCTCCAGCGGTTCACGGCTTCTGCTCCGGTTCGTCCCCGGCCAGCTCGCCGGAAACCTCCGAGGCCTGCTCGCGGGCGGCAACCGCGGAGTCCACGCTGGGCCCGGCATCCGTCCTGGGTGTGCCGGTGGCGATGATCACCACCTGCTCCAGGGTGTCCAGGCGGGTGGCGGGCACCACGTAGACCTTGAGGAAGGCGTCGGTCTTCTCGCGCACCACGCGCACCACCGTGCCCACCGGGATACCGGGGGGAAACCGGCCCGACAGGCCGGAGGTCACCACCACATCCCCCGGCAGCACGTCGGCGGAGCGGTGGATGTAGCGCATTTCGGCCACCAGCGGCACCCCCTCCACGGCGGCGCGCTCGGTGGCGCTCAAGGGGCGCAGTGTGGAGGGGCTCAGCCCGCCCACCAGAATTCCGGAGTGGCGGGAGCGCTGCACCCGTACCGGAATCACCGTGCCGCGATTATGCACCGCCAGTATCTCGGCGGTGTTGCCGGTGGCCTTGGCCACACGCCCGACCACCCCCAGGGGCGACAGCACCGCATCGCCGGAGCGGATGCCGACGTTCTCGCCTCGATCCACCAGCAGGGCGTCAAACCAGTGGCTGGCGTCGCCGCCGATGACCTGCGCCAGCACCCCCTTGGGGAAGGTGGAGGAGAAGCCCAGGTTTTTCTCCAGTGTATCGAGACGCACCACGGCGTCACGGCTGGCGGTGATCTCCTCCTGCAGGGCGTTGATTTCGGCGTGGAGCTGGAGATTGTCGCGGTAAACGTCCCCCAGCGCCACGTACTCGTGCCACGCGTTGCCGGACCATTTGGCGATGCCGTCGGAGATGCTCACCAGTCCGGCGGAAGCCCACACAAACGGCGCCTCGATCAGCGACATGGGCCGCTTACGGGTCTGTGGGAACAGGATGAAGAGGGCAACCGCGCATACCAGAAGCGCCCACACCCAGCGCCCCCCTCGCCGCCGCCTCGCAACCATGGCTCAGCCCTTTTACGTGGAGATGGAAATCTTGCGCAGCAGGTCAAGTTCCTGCAGCACCTGACCTCCACCAAGCACGACGCTGGTCAGCGGGTTGTCCACGGTGATGATGGGCAGATTGGTTTCCTCGCGCAGGCGCACGTCCAGCCCGCGCACCAGGGAACCACCGCCGGTGAGCACCAGGCCCCGGTCGATGATGTCGCCGGAGAGCTCCGGCGGGGTGTTTTCGAGGGCCACCTTGATGGTGTTCACGATCACCGAGATCGGCTCGGCCAGTGCCTCGCGAATCTCGCTGTCGTCGATCACCAGGGTCTTGGGGATGCCCGAGATCAGGTCGCGCCCCTTGATCATGGTGCTCATCGGCTCGTCCATCGGGTAGGCGCTGCCGATTTCCATCTTGATGCGCTCGGCCATGTGCTCGCCGATCAGCAGGTTGTACTTGCGCTTGACGTAGCTGACGATGGCGTCGTCCATCTTGTCGCCAGCCACCTTCACGCTCTCGCTGTACACGATGCCCGCCAGGGAGATCACCGCCACGTCGGTGGTGCCGCCGCCGATGTCCACCACCATGTTACCCTCGGCCTCGGCGATGGGCAGACCGGCGCCGATGGCTGCGGCCACCGGCTCCTCGATGATGTACACCTCGCGGGCCCCCGCCAGTTCCGCCGAATCGCGCACCGCACGCTGCTCCACCTGGGTGATCCCGGAGGGCACGCAGATGACGATGCGCGGACTGACGAAGCTGCGCCGGTTGTGGGCCTTCTGGATGAAGTGCCGGAGCATTTTCTCGGTGGTTTCGAAGTCGGCGATCACGCCATCCTTCATCGGGCGGATGGCAACGATGTTGCCGGGGGTGCGCCCCAGCATCTTCTTCGCCTCGGCGCCGACCGCGAGAATTTTGCCGCTGTGCTTGTCCATGGCCACCACCGACGGCTCGTCGATGACGATGCCGCGGCCTTTGACATAGACCAGCGTATTGGCGGTGCCCAGGTCGATCGCAAGATCTTCCGAGACCCACCCCATGAATTTGTTTCTGAACCCGAACAACCCTAGGTACTCCCCTCTCCAGGTAGAGATCTGTTTCCGGTCCGGGCGTTGCACCCGACCGGCGGTCATGTATGACGTTTATGTCAGCAAAAGCTGTTTTTGTCAAAGCCCTTCCATGCTAGCAGAAACCCGGCAGGGTGCGCATAAGGATATTTGCAGCAACGATTTTCCCCTTCCGCCGCCGGCAACCCGCCGCCCGCACGGAGCCGCGCGCGGGTGGTATACTGCCGCCGTCCCCGCATCTCCCGATGCCGCCGCGCCTCCGGCGCGGGGCAGTTGGAATCCCTGCTGGTCCGGCGCCCCAAAACGCCGGGCCCGTCATCGTCCGGGCCGATCCTCCCCGGTCCGGACACACCCCGGAGGCCGCATGGCGGAAGCGTTGCATTTCGAGACCGAGGTCATCCAGGTGGTGCTGGAGACCATGGACGTGTTCACCTTCCGCCTCGAAATTCCCGCCGACGTGCCGTTCATCTGGCGGGCGGGCCAGTTCATCAACCTGACGGTAAATACGCCCGAGTACGGCCCCGGCATGGAGCGCCTGACCCGCGCTTATTCCATCAGTTCCTCCCCCGGCGAGGGGCGGTTTCTGGACCTGACTGTGAAATATTACGAGGACGGCCACGTCTCGCGTCATCTTCGGGAGGTGACCTATGTGGGCGAGGTGGTGGGCGTCGAAGGACCGTCGGGGGATTTTTATTTCGACGCGGGGGCCGGGGCGACGGGAACAGGGGCGGCACGGCGCATCGCCCTGATTGGCGGCGGCGCCGGGGTGGCGCCCCTGCGGGCCATTGCCCGCGACATTCTGGAACGCGGTCTGGATGTGGACATTCACTATCTGGCGAGCTGCCGCACCCCCAACGACATGATCTACCTGGCCACCCTGATGGCGTGGACGGAACACCACCCCAACCTGCGCGTCACCCACACCATCACCCGCCCCCAGGGGCAGGGGTGGAGCGGCCCCACCGGCCGCATCGACGCGGAAAAATTGCGCGCTTGTGTGCCGCCGGAGTCCACCGACCTGTATTTCGTGGCCGGCCCCACCGCCATGGTGGCGTCGGTGCGGGAGGCGCTCAAGAAGGACCTGGGCGTGGACCGGTCGCGCATCGTCTGGGAGCCGTGGGGGTAAGGCCATGAACGTGGTGCTGGTGGCGCCGGAGATTCCGCCCAACTGCGGCAACGTGGCGCGCCTGTGCGTGAGTGTCGGGGCGCGCCTGCACCTGGTGGAACCCCTTGGCTTCGAGCTTTCCGACCGCTATCTGAAGCGCGCCGGTCTGGACTACTGGGAACACCTGGACCTGACCGTGCATGCGTCCTTCGCGGCCCTTCTGGAGCAGAAGGGGGCTGCGCCCATGTACCTGGCCACCAGCCGCGCCACCCGCCCCTATACCGGAGTGACTTACGGCGCGGACGACTGGCTGGTGTTCGGCAACGAGACCGGCGGGCTGCCGCAGGAGCTGGTGGAAAAATTCGTGGACCACACGCTGTGCATCCCCATGTGGGGACCGTCGCGCTGCCTGAACCTGAGCAACGCGGTGGCGGTGGTGGTGTTCGAGGCGTTGCGTCAGTTGCGGCCCGGGGCGTTCTATCCAGGTACTGGCGGCCTGCCGCCTCAGGGCGTGCCGGGCGCGGCAGACGCAGATGCGGGCGCCGCCGCCTCTACCGGCGTACCCTCCACTTCGGGGCCGATGCGATAGACCGGGGCGTCGCGGGTCAGCCACAGGGGGTTGATGCGCGCCCCGTCCAGCCGCCCCCCCCAGTGCAGGTGCGGCCCGGTGGCGCGGCCGGTGGCCCCCACCCGGCCGATGACATCTCCCGCCTCCACCTGCTGGCCGTCCTTGACGGTGATCGCCGACAGGTGCATGTAGAACGTGAACAGCCCGCCGCCGTGCTCCAGAAACACAGTGTTGCCGCCAAAAAAATAGTCGCCGGGGATGCGCGCCACGCCCCGGTTGGGAGCGCTTACCGGGGTGCCGCTGGGGGCGGGAAAATCCTCGCCGTTGTGGGGGCTGCGCGGCTCGCCGTTGAACACCCGGCGGTAGCCGAAGCGGCCGGAAGGCTCGGCGCCCACGGGACTTCTCCAGGCGTCGCGCCACAGGGGCGCCTCGGGGCCGCTGACCCACAGGTGACTGATGGCCGCCTTTTCGCGTTTGATGCGCCTCAGGCTCTTGGGGCTGGGGTTTACCGTCTCGTCGGGTACTCCGTCGACGCGCTGCTCCGGAAAATCCACCTTGGTGATCTCTACCGTCAGGCGCGCCAGCAGGACTGACTGCCCGTCGCGCCGCACCTTCACCTCCAGCGGTTCGGTGCCCGGAGAAGACTGCATGTCCGCGCCGATCAGGCCCACGAAGCGATTGTCCGAAGCCTCTGCATGCACGAAGGGCACCGGGTGGGCACGAAAGCTGCCCCAGGGAGCCGAGTCGCCGGGCCGGATGGTAACCTCGATGCGCCCCACCCCGCCCTGGGGGATCTGAAACACCCCCTCCCCGGCGGCGGCCAAAGCCGCGGTGGTCAGGGTCAGGCTTAGTGCCAGGCCCAGCGCCAGGATGACCAGCGTGCCGCCCAGGGCGGCACCGGCAGCCAGGGCCACGCGGCGCAGCCCCCTCTCCCGCCGACAGACCCGCGCCCATGCTGTGGAGTACGCTGTGGACAATTCGACGGGGAATCCTGTGGAAAATTCTTCGAAAATCCCTGCTGCCGCCCCGGCGGAGGCCACTCCGCGGCTCCGCCGCACGCACTGCTCCGCCTTGCATCCCGAGGGGTAAATCCGATACGTTATGGGCAGGATCATTTGCAGGATCATCTGGTTGATTGTCCGTTCGCCCGTTCACCCGGCGGCTGGCTGGAGCGCCAGGCCGGAGGTTCGGTCGTTTGCTGTATTTTCGACGTGACCGACATCGGCGTTTCCCTGCCTTGCCCGTGACCGGCCGGCATGCATCCCGGGACCCAATGCTTCGGAAGCGGGAGCTCGAGTACGGGGTGGTGTGCACGGCCCATGGCGCTGCCAGCGGGTCGTCCTGAAATCCCGGGGAGGGCGCCCACCTGTCATAGACAGGGTTCCGGAGCATCCGTCCGGCACGACAAGGCGGGGATATTAATACCGTGCCCGCGGCGGGTGGCGCAACCCGCCGCGGGACTTTATTCCGTGAGGGATCTCCTCCCGCAAGACCGTGGCCAAACCCGCGGACGGTTTGCGCGGGGCGGCCTGTGGGCCGGTCTGGAGGGGGGAGATTGTGGGGACCGGGCGCACCGTTTCGGTGCCCGTCGGCCTCTTCCCGCAGCCGCTGCTTCCGCAGGGCACCTGCCCGTCGCCGGTCCGTCTCCCCGCGCCCCGTGGCGCGATCCGAGGTGTGATGGACCTGTTTGCCAACACAGAGGCCGCCGCCGGGGCGATGCCAGCCGAGACCACGGCTGCGGCCCCCCGGGTGCCGCTGGCCTGGCGCATGCGGCCACGCACCCTGGACGAGTACACCGGCCAGCCGCACCTGCTCGGCCCCGGCGGCCTGCTGCGCCGACAACTGGCCGCCCGGCGCATCGGTTCCCTGATCCTCTACGGCCCTCCTGGCTGCGGCAAAACCGCCCTTGCCCACCTGATCGCCCGCACCCTCCAGATGCCGTTCACGGAACTCAACGCGGTCACCGCCGGGGTACCGGAGATCCGCAAGGCGGTGGAAACCGCCACCCGCCACCGGCAGCATGGCGGCGGCGCCACCCTGTTGTTCATCGACGAAATCCACCGCTTCAACAAGCCGCAGCAGAGCGCCCTGCTCCCCCACGTGGAACAGGGGCTGCTGACCCTGATCGGGGCCAGCACCCAGAACCCGTTTTTTTCCATCATTCCCCCCCTCGCCTCCCGCTCCCACATCGTGGAACTGAAACCCCACGGGGCGGACGACCTCGGCGTCATTCTGGAAGCCGCTCTCGGTGACTCGGAACGCGGATTGGGAAGCCTGCCCCTGGCGGCAGAAGCGGACGCCCTGGCCTTTCTCGCCGAACGCTGCGAAGGCGACGCCCGGCGCGCCCTGAACACCCTGGAAATGGCGGCCCTGACCACCCCCCCTGACGCCAGTGGGCAAATCCGCCTGACGCGGGCGGTGCTGGAGCAGTGTCTGGGCAAGAAGGCCGTGGTCTACGACGGCGAGGACGCCCACTACGACACCGCCAGCGCCTTCATCAAGAGCATCCGGGGTTCGGACGCGGACGCCGCCCTGTATTGGCTGGCAAAAATGATCGAGGGCGGGGAAGACCCCCTGTTCATCGCCCGCCGTCTGGTGATCTCGGCCAGCGAGGACATTGGCAACGCCGACCCGCGCGGCCTGATGGTGGCCGTGGCGGCGCAACAGGCGGTCAGCGCCATCGGCATGCCGGAAGGGCGCATCCCCCTGGCCCAGGCCACCACCTATCTGGCCCTTGCCCCCAAGAGCAACGCGGCCTACCTGGCCGTGGATGCGGCGCTGGCGGACATTCGCGGCGGCATGGTGCTGCCGGTGCCGCCCCATCTACAGGACGCCCACTACCCCGGCGCCAAACGTCTGGGGCGCGGCGACGGCTATCTGTATCCACATGATTTTCCTGGCCATTTCGTTTCCCAGGACTACCTGGGGGCACGACGTTCCTACTATCGGCCCACCGGACAGGGCTTCGAGGCGCGGCTGGCGGAACGCATGGCCGACCTGCACCGGCTGGGCCAGACCCCGGTGTCCCGAACAAAACATCCCGTCCAGAACGGTTCCGACAAGCGCAGCCCCGACAAACACAGCCCCGACAAACATAGCCCCGACCGGGGGCGCCCGGAGATCTCATGAATCCCACCGACATCCTGTTAGCCGTCACGCTGCTGGCCAGCATCGGCGTCATATTTGTGCTGCTGCGCCACCACAACGGCATGGGCCGCGACCAGGCCGAGGGGCTGGCAGCGCGCATTGTCGCCAACGCCGAGCGCGAAGCCGACGTGCTGCGCCGCGCCGCAGAACTGGAAGTGAAGGACCGGCGCCAGACCGCAGCGGCGGAGCAGGAGTCCCTTGCCGGGCGCGAGGCCGAGGCCCGGCGCCTGCACCAGGAGGCGCAGCAGCAGGCTGCTGCCGTGGCCGAACAGGAACAGCAACTGGCCCGCGACCGGGCCCAGGTGAAGGAGCAAGGAGACACCATTGCCCGCACCCTGGAGCGCATTTCCGGTCTGTCACAGGAGCAGGCGCGGGAGGCCCTGATGGAACGGCTGGAGAGTGACTTCCGCTTCGATGCCGCACGCAGCCTGGCGCGCATTGAGGAGGAGGCCCGCAACGAGGCCGACGACCGCGCCCGCCACATCATCTCCAAGGCCATCCAGCGGGTGGCCGGTGACTATGTGGTAGAGGCCACGGTCACCGCCATCAACCTGCCGTCGGACGACCTCAAGGGGCGCATCATCGGCCGCGAGGGGCGCAACATCCGCGCACTGGAGACCGCCACCGGCGTCAACCTGATCGTGGACGACACCCCGGAGACCATTCTCATCTCCAGCTTCGACCCCCTGCGCCGGGAGGTGGCCCGCCGCACCCTGGAACTGCTGATGGCCGACGGGCGCTTTCAGCCCACGCGCATCGAGGACACGGTGCGCTCTGTTGAAGAAAAACTCGACGGGGAGATGCGCGAGGCGGCCAACAAGATCCTGTTCGAACTCGACATCCACGACATGCACCCGGATCTGGTGGCCACCCTGGGGCGCCTGAAGTACCGCCTCAGTTACGGTCAAAACAACCTGGCCCACGCCCGCGAGGTGGGGCTGATCTGCGGCATGATGGCCGATGAACTGGGGCTCGACCGCAAGCTTGCGGTGCGGGCCGGACTGCTGCACGATGTGGGCAAGGTGCTCAGTCATGATCAGGAGGGGGGGCACGCGGTGCTGGGGGCGGAACTGGCGGAACGCTGCGGGGAACACCCCCATGTGGTGAACGCCATCGGTTCCCACCACGGCGACGTCAAGCCGGTCACCAAGGAGGCCTATCTGGTGGCGGCGGGCGACGCCCTGTCCGCCGGGCGGCCGGGGGCGCGGCGCGAAAACATGGAACTGTACGTCAAGCGCCTGCAAAACCTGGAGCAGGTGGCCAGTTCCTTCCCCGGCGTGGACCGGGTCTATGCCCTGCAGGCCGGACGCGAGTTGCGGGTGCTGGTGGACGCCGAACGCCTCTCGGACGACGAGTGCCTGATGATTTCGCGGGACATTGCCCGTCGAATCGAAAAAGAGATCACCTTTCCCGGCCAGATCAAGGTCTGTCTGGTACGGGAATCCCGCTTCATCGAGTACGCCCGCTGATGGAGGCCACAGTGACCCCACCGGAATCCGGCCTGTTGAACATCCTGATGATCGGCGACATTGTTGGCGAGCCGGGCCGCAAGGCGGTGTTCCGCCACCTCGACCGGCTGCGTGACGAATACCGTCTGGACCTGGTCATCGGCAACGGCGAAAACGCCGCCGGAGGCTTTGGCATCACCCACGAAGTGGCGCGGGAGTTGTACCGCATGGGGCTGGACGTCATCACCACCGGTAACCACGCCTGGGACAAACCCGAGGCCCTGGACCTGTTCCGCGAGGAAAAACGCCTGCTGCGCCCCGCCAACTATCCGGAAGGCACACCGGGCAGTGGCTCCGGGCTGTTCACCACCGCCTCCGGCCACAAGGTGGGGGTGGTGCAGGTGATGGGCAGGGTATTCATGCACGCCCTGGACTGCCCGTTCCGCGCCGCCACCCGCGAGGTCAACCGCATGCGCCGCGAAACCCCGGTGGTGATCGTGGATGTGCACGCCGAGGCCAGCAGCGAAAAAATGGCCATGGGCTGGCACCTGGACGGCATTGCCTCCAGTGTGTCCGGCAGTCACACCCATGTGCAGACCGCGGACGCCCGTCTGCTGCCCGGCGGCACCGGCTACCTGACCGACGTGGGCATGACCGGCCCCATGGACGGCGTGATCGGCATGCGCAAGGACGCCGTGCTGGCGCGCTTCCTGTCCGGCATGCCCAAGCGTCTGGCGGTGGCCTCCGGCCCGGCGGTGTTCTCTGGAGCGGTGTTCTCCATCGAACCCGCCAGCGGCCGCTGCCAGCGGGTGGAGCGGGTGTATCTGCCCGATGTCTGACGGCATCCGGTATCCGGCGCGCGGGGCGGGGGCGGGCAAGACGCCGGGAAATGGGCCGCTGCCGCTGGAACCGGCGCGGGAGATCCTCTCGGTCACCTCCTTGACCCGGCGCGTGAAGAGCCTGCTGGAAGGGCAGATCGGCGTGGTGTGGCTGACGGGGGAAGTGAGCGGCCTGCGCACCCCCCCTTCGGGTCACGTCTACCTGACCCTCAAGGACGCCCAGGCGCAGGTGCGCGCGGTCATCTGGGGGTCCACCGCCCGTTACCTGTCGCGGCTGCCCGCAGACGGCGATCTGGTACTCTGCCGGGCCAGTCTGACGGTGTACGAACCACGGGGTGAATACCAGGTGGTGATCGAATACCTGGAACCGGCAGGACTGGGGGAACTCTACCGACGGTTTGAGGAAATCCGCGCCCGACTGGCTGCGGAAGGCCTGTTCGACGCGGCCCGCAAGCGGCTCCTGCCACGGCTTCCGCGCCGCGTGGCGGTGGTCACCTCGGCGGACAGTGCGGCGCTGCGCGACGTGTTGTCGGTGCTGGGGCGGCGCGCCCGGCCCCTGCCGGTGCTGGTGGTGCCCTCCCTGGTGCAGGGCAAGGACGCCCCCCGCCAGTTGATCGCCGCCCTGGAGGCGGCGATCCGTGAGCCGCAGGTGGACGTGATTATCCTGGCCCGGGGCGGTGGCGCCCCCGAGGATCTGGCGGCATTCAACGACGAGGAACTGGCCCGCGCCGTGGCCGCAAGCCCGGTACCGGTGGTGGCGGGTGTCGGTCACGAATCCGACATCACGGTGTGCGATTTTGCCGCCGACCTGCGCGCCGCAACCCCCAGCGCCGCCGCCGAACTGGTCAGCATCGGCTGGTGGGAGTTGCCCCACGAGCTGACCCGCCTCATCCGCCGGCTCGGGGCCGCCACCGGCGTCCATCTGGAGCGGCGGCGCCACCGTCTGGAGCGCGCCCGCGCCGGGCTGGCCGATCCCCGCGCACGGATGCGCCACCTGTTACAGCGTACCGACGACCTCACCCTGCATCTGGTGCGGGGGCTGCGTTTGCGGATGGTTCGGGCCGAGCGGCGGCACCACGATCTGGCCCTGCGGCTGGCGGCCGCCACTCCGGCGGCGGCGTTGCGAATGGGAAACCTGCGCGTGCATGCCGCCCGCGGCGGGCTGGCCCTGGCCGCCCGCCACATGCTGGAGGCGGCGCGGGCCCGGCTGTCCGGAACTGCGGCGCGGCTGGAAGGATTGTCACCCCTGGCGGTGCTGGCCCGGGGCTATGCCATTGTGCGCAAGGGAGACGCCGTCCTCACCCGCGCCCACGATGCGGCACCCGGTGACGAGGTGGCCGTGCGGCTGCACCGGGGGGAACTGACATGCCGGGTGACCGAATCTCGACCCGATCCCCGTCCCGAATCCCCCTTGGGGGAATAACCGACCCTTGATGGACGGTTGTCGTCCACCACCCGGTCAGTCGTCGAACGGGCTTCCCCCAGGGGGGGTTGAATAGATCAAGTCCCCCACTTCCACGAGAATCTTCTGGCGCACCAGAATTGCGGTGGAGGTTCGCTCCTGTACCGACAGCACCTGCACCAGCGCCGACTCGCGTTCCGGCAGCCGGGGGCTGGTCCACATCCCCGGCACCTCCACCTTGCGGCCGCGGCGCACCACGGTAAATTCGTTGCCGGGCTTCAGCCCGTCCTCCGCGCCCAGGTCCAGATAGACAATCTGGCCGTTGCCCAGCAGATTCATTGAATCCCTGGAATCCAGGATAATCCCGATCAGCCCGTCGGGCGCCTTGCGCTCCAGCCCTACCACCGGCGGCACGTACGGCATCAGTTCATCACCGGGCTGGATGGTTTCGTAGGCGCGCTCGATACGGGCGTGAATCAATCCATTGGCGGTGGTGTCCAGCACCCGCGCCACACCCAGCACCCGCACCAGTTTTCCCAACGCTTCGTCAGTTACCGGGTGGACCACCACGTCCCCCCCGCGCGAGATGGTCAGCATGTCGCCCGGCTGGGCGGTGCGGTGGCGCTTCAGTTTGAGGAAAATCTCGTCGCCCCGGCCCATCACCTGGCGCGGCTCGTGCATCCCCACCAGGATACCAATCGGGCGGTACCTGGGCAGGATGAATCCCGCGCCTTCCACCACGAACGGGCTGATGGCACCCCGCTTGAACTTGGCCCGCACCAGCTTTTCCGGTGATCCCGTCTGATCGGGGCGCGGCCCCAGAGCCAACATCTGGGTTTCCTGGGGCTTGAAGTCGCGGGTCAACTCGTCTTCTTCGGCGTCCACCTGGCCCACATCCCCGGCAGAATCGCTGACCCGCACCTCGCCCTCGTCGGTCTCCACCACGCCGACGGCCCCCACCTGTATTTCGGGGGCGTCAATCAATTCCTGGATTTCAACCGGCAGCATCGCCACCGGAATGCGCACGATGTCGCCGGGGTAAATAAGGTCCGGATTCATGATCTGGCCGTTGTAGTCCCACACCTTGGGCCACATGAACGGATCGGTCAGATAGGCGTCGGAGATGGCCCACAGGGTGTCGCCACGCACCACGCCGTGGGATTTGCCGCGACGCCGCTCGCCGGAGACCTCTACCAGCATGGCGCTGGAACCGGTGTCGGACACCTCCGACACTTCCGGGATGTCCACGTCGTCCACCATGGACACCGGAGTCGCCGCCGGATGCGTGGTCGCGCACGCCGCCAGCAACACCGCCGCAACACCCGCCAGCAGCCGGGCAGGGAACAGTGGGGAACTCTTCATGGTTCTCTTTCCACTCCAGATCGGTTTGTCGCCGGTGGCCCGCCGTCCGTGGCGGACCCTCTCCCGGGCCCTCGTAACCGCCCAAGCTACCTTATCGGCGCCACCGGTTGCCACCATAAAATAACCCGCCCCCGCGCAGGCGCCGGGGGAAACACAGCGTCCGCGGTTGTGGACGCCCCCCGAAATTGGCCCGGAGCGGGGCGCGGCTGGTAGAATCGAACTCCCCTTCTGGAGAGCGCGCATGATTTACCGTCCCCTGGGCGATTCCGGCGTCCAGGTCAGCGCCCTGTGCCTTGGCACCATGACCTGGGGCGAACAGAACTCCGGGTCCGAGGCCCACGCCCAGCTCGACCTGGCCCTGGAGGCGGGCGTCAACTTCATCGACGCCGCCGAAATCTATCCGGTGCCCACCTGCGCCGAAACCAGCGGCGCCACCGAGCGCATCATCGGTAGCTGGCTGAAAAATACCCGGCGCGCGTCGGGAGCGGCGCGGGCAAAAATCGTCCTGGCCACCAAGGTGGCGGGCCGCGCCGACTGGCTGCCGTGGATCCGCGACGGCGCACCGCGGCTCAACCGCACTCATATGGAACAGGCCCTGAACGCCAGTTTGCAGCGGCTGGGCACCGATTATGTGGATTTGTACCAGTTGCACTGGCCGGACCGGCACACCAATTTTTTCGGCGAACTGGGGTACGTCCACGACCCCGCCGACGTGCCGGTGCCCATTGAGGAAACCCTGCAAGTGCTGGGGGATTTCGTCACAGCGGGCAAGGTGCGCCACGTGGGGCTGTCCAACGAGACCGCGTGGGGCATGATGGCCTTCCTGCGCGCCGCCGGCCGCGCCGGGCTGCCGCGCGTGGTGGCGGTGCAGAACCCCTACAGCCTGCTCAACCGCAGCTTCGAGGTGGGCTGCGCCGAAGTCGCCATGCGCGAACGGGTGGGGCTGCTGGCCTATTCCCCCCTTGGCTTTGGCACCCTTACCGGCAAGTATTTGCAGGCCCCGCCCAAGGGCGCGCGCCTGTCCCTGCCCGGCTTTGCGCGCTTCACCCGCTACACCGGCCCCGCCGGGCGCGCGGCCACGCAGGAGTACGTGCGCATCGCCCGCCAGCACGGTATTAGCCCAACTCATATGGCCCTTGCCTACGTCTCTTCGCGCCCCTTCACCACCAGCACCATCATCGGGGCCACCACGCCGGAGCAGCTCAAGGACAACCTCGCCAGCGCACAGATCACCCTGTCCGCCGACATTCTGGAAGCAATCGATGCCGCCCATGCCCACCACCCCAACCCGTGTCCGTGAGGGGCGGAATGACGCACCCCTACCTACCAGTAGGTAAGTTCCCCGCCGATACGGAGTGCGCCCGCTGTTTTCGCAGCGATGTTCCCCTGCGTCCCGACCCGGAGATCGACGAGGTGTGGTTCTGCGAGCCGTGCTGGCAGGAGCGCGAGCGCGTCACCCAGACCCACGCCTTCGGCTACGACAACGACATCGGGGAGGAATAGAGGGGGCCGGAGAGCCCCGGCGGGCGTTAACAGCGAGGGGGGGGCGTGTGGCAGATAGCGACACTGCCTGAGAAGAGGTGTGTCATGCCCAGAAGGTTAAGGGGGCGTGGTGCGGGACACCATTCTCTTAAATTGCCTGTCAATTCCGGTCATTCTTATGCGCCAATCCAACATTTTTTTGCTGACTTGGTCACAGAGGATGACGTTACGAAGGAACAGTACGGAGCAGTAGGCGGTAGGCCACAAGTTGTCTGGCCGAATGGGCTCTTGGCCTCCGCCGCTGTCGGGATTCTTATAAACATGGTGACGCCGTGGTTTGATGCGGGTCGGCGGTCCGAGTTTCTTGCCTACGATGGGAATAATCAGTCACTCAACAGACATTCATGGATGAACTCTCCGGGTCCGAAATCGTGTCGGAACTACCCTGACCATGAGGTGGGACTCCCCCATGCGCTTTGGATGGCCGGGTGACGCCCGCCCTCACCCTAACCCTCCTCTCCCGACGCATAGGGAGCCCCCCCGAGCGCGGCAGGGCCGTGGCCTCCCGCCCGGGCCGTCGATACACTCGGGGCGAACGGCGCCAGCTTGAGAACCGGGTAGCCTCCCACGCCGGAAAAAAAGCGCGGCCAGACTCGCGATGAATCCGGGCCCCACTACATGTTTTACGCGAATACGCCTGGGGGGCTCCCCCGCCGCGAATACCGCTGGCCGCCGGGCGAACCTAGTCGTCCTGGTAGTAAGGGAGGATCTTGTCGTAGTTGACGTCCTCGGAGGTGGCGCCCCAGGGCTTTTTGCCGTAGAACAGCACCCCTTCGTCCATGATGTCGGTGAAGATGGCGCCGTGGAACTTCACCTTGCGCAGATCGGTGTGGATGAACGCCGTCTCGCGGATGGTGGAGCCTTCCAGAATCGCCCCCCGGAAGTTGGCGCCGGTGCAGTCGGTGCGCAAAAAGGTGGCGTTCTCGATCTCGGAATCGTACAGCACCGTGCCGAGCATCTTGGCATCGGTGAAATCCGCCCCCGGCATGCGGCAGACCATCAACTGTGCGCGGGACAGGTCGGCACCGGTAAAATTCACGTCCTTCATCAGGGCGCGCTGGAAAAAGGTGCGGCGGCAGATGGCGCCGGAAAAATCCACCCCTTCCGCCAGCACCTCCACCACGTAGGCGTCCGACAGGGTGGCGCCTTTCAGGCTGGTGCCTTTCAGGTTGGCGCGGGTCATGGTGGCGTGGGTAAAATCACAGCCCGACAGGTCCAGCCCCGACAGGTCGCAATACGACAGGTCGGCGTCGTAGAACGATTCGCCGGCGGCGATCATTTTTTCGACTTCTTCGCGTGTCAATGAAGCCATTGTCTCTCCTTGCCCCCCCCCGGCTGCAAAAAAGAGAACGGCCCATGCCCGCGGGGAGCATGGGCCGTTCGTCGATCGATCGGCCGATGGCCGCCCTTACGGCTTGAAACGGTCGAAGATGGCGTTCCAGTCCGGGGTGTCGGTCACGTTGTAGTATTTCTGGACCTGCTTCACCTTCTCGAAGAACACCGGCTTCTGCACCTTGTAGTACACGCCCACCGGCACCGGCGCATCGTCGCTGTGGTGGTGGTTGTACAGCTCGGCGGACTTGAGCATGGCCGTGGAGCGGTTGCCCAGGTCGGTGTGCTCGCCGGTCTCGTTGATGTCGTGAATGCGCGGACGGAAGTACGCGAAGGTGTCCACCTTGTTGTAGGTGGGGCACGGGGACAGGATGTTCACGTAGGAGAAGCCCTGGTGGGCCAGCGCCTCGTTGATCACCTTGCCCATGTGCTTGGCGTTCGCCGAGTAGGTCTGCGCCACGTAGGTGGCGCCGTAGGTGATCATCATTTCGATGGGGTTCATCGGCTCGTCCAGGTTGCCCAGGTCGCTGGCCAGGGTGCCGGGCAGGCCGGTGCGGGACAGCGGAGAGGTCTGGTTCTTGGTGAGCGCGAAGGTGCCGTTGTCCATGACGATCACGGTCATGTTCATGTTGCGGCGGGCCGCGTGCATGATGTGGCCGCCGCCGATGGCGAAGCAGTCACCGTCGCCGATGGTGACCACCACCGGCATCTCCGGACGCGCCAGGTGGGCGCCGATGGCCACCGGCACGGCGCGGCCGTGGCAGGAGTGGATGCCGAAGGAGTTCATCCACAGGGGCAGACGGCTGGAACAGCCGATGCCGGACACTGTGGTCACCGCGCTGGGGTCGTACTTCTGGTCGGCGTAGGCCTTGGCGAGGGCGCCCACCACACCGAAGTCGCCGCAGCCCGGGCACCAGGTCGGGGTGATGTCGCTGCGGTAGTCCTTCGCCTTGAGCGGCTCGGTGACATGAATATTTATGGTTGCTGGCAATGCCATGCTGTTTCTCTCCTTAGTAATCCGGAGGGTTTTTTCTGTATCCGGAAACCTAGTGAATCGCGATGCGGGCCTTGGGGGCGTCTTCCTTCAGGAGAGCGAGAGCCATGTTCTCGATTTCCTTGGGGATCAGCGGCTCGCCACGGTAGGCGTTGAACTTGATGGGCACCACGTTGGTGCGCATCTTGATCAGGTCCGCGAACTGCCCCTGGTAGTTGGCCTCCGGCACCACGACTTTCTTCACGCTGCGGGCAAACGCCTCGATCTGCTTCTGCGGCATCGGCCACAGCATCTTCGGGTAGAGGGCGCTGACCTTGTGGCCCTGGGCACGCAGACGGGAAATCGCCTCGCGGGTGACCGACTGGGTCATACCCCAGCAGATGATGCCCAGGTCGTCGCCGTCCTCGCCTTCGCGCTCGATGGGCGTGTAGGCGTCTTCGATGCCGTCGAACTTGCGCCAGCGCTTCTCGGTCATCGCGTTACGCGTTTCCGTGTTGGTGCGCGGGCCGGAGTCCTCGGCGTGCTCCAGACCGGTGGCCGCGTAGTTGGTGCCCGGGATGCCGGGGGCGCCCATGGGCGACACGCCCGAATCGGTGATCTGGTAGCGGTTGAATACCGACGGGTCGGGCTGGGGGGCGGCAAAATTGCGCTCGACCAGCTTGATCTTGCTCATATCCGGGCGGGGGATCGCCTCGGTCTGGATGGACAGGGAGGCGTCGGACAGCAGCATCACCGGCGACTGGTACTGCTCCGCCAGGTTCAGTGCGTCGATGGTCAGGTAGACGCAATCCTTCACGTCGGCAGCGGCCAGCACGATGCGCGGGGCATCGCCGTGGCTGCCCAGGGTGCAGGCGAACAGGTCGGACTGGTCGTGCTTGGTGGGCATGCCGGTGGAGGGGCCACCGCGCTGCACGTCGGCAACCACGATGGGCACCTCGGACATGATGGCCAGGCCGATCAGCTCCTGCATCAGCGAGATGCCGGGGCCGGCGGTGGCGGTGAGGGCCTTCTTGCCGGTGAAGCTGGCGCCGATTACGGTGGCCAGCGCGGAGATTTCGTCCTCGGTCTGATAGACCACGCCGCCGGTGTGGTGCATCAGGTCAACCAGGTGGTTGCCCACGCTGGTGGCCGGGGTGATCGGGTAGGCACCGTAGAACTTGGCACCGCCCATCACCGCACCCAAAGAGATGGCCTGGTTGCCCTCGAGGATGATGACGTCCTTCTGGCGGGTGGAAGCCGGGAAGGAGTGGGCCACCTTGCGGTTCGGGTAGTTGGTGCGGATCCATTCGCGGCCCAGTTCAATCGCCTTGTAGTTGAAGTCGACGATGTCCTGACCCTTTTTGATGAACTTGTCGTGGATGGAGCTCTTCAGCGACTCCTCCGGCAGGCCGAACAGCTCGATCACCGCACCCATGGCAACCATGTTCTTGGCGATGTAGTTCTTGAGCTGGTTCTTGGCGATGTCGCTCATGGGCACCGCGAACACCTGCACGCCTTCGTGCTCTTCCGGCTCGAAGTCGCCGCCGTGGGGACCGTCCCACACCATGATGGTGCCGGGGATCAGCAGGGGCTTGTTGACCTCGTAGGCCTCGCCGTTGAAAGCCACCAGAATGTTGAAGCCGTCACCCTGGGAGAGAATCTTCTCGTCGGAGATGCGCACCTGGGAGAGGGCGTAGCCGCCCTTGATCTCGGCCGGAAAGCTCTTGAAGGTCATCACTTCCATGCCGGCCCGGGTTGCGGCCTGCATGATAAAGTCGCCAGAGCTGATGACGCCCTCGCCGCCCTCGCCAGCCACCTTGATTGTCAGATCAATCGCCACGAACACCTCCTCATACAATTGATGGACCCCGACCCGCAGGATCAGGCTTCCGGCCTTTGGCCACACCGGCCCACCACTCGCGAACCGGCCCCGCTGCAACCTCGCCGGAGCCTGCAAATCCCGCCAACAGGCACCTTCCTTTAAGAACGTTGCCCAGTATAGAACAGAACTTTCGCCTGCGCTACAAGCGAATCCACCGCCCAACTCCGATTTTCGCGGACAGGAAACCGGGGCTGCAACAGAGGCGGCGGCGGGACGCCGAAAGGCGCCCCGTCTTTACCCCCGAAACTCAACAAAGAGGCCTCGTCATACCAAATATTCGTTGACCAGCAATTCCCCCCTCTTCTATTCTGAGTCACGTTCACGATGCTCGGTGAAGGCCTGCAGCACGCCCGACAGCGGGCGCGTGTCCCTGTTTATGGTCTGTACTCGGTATATAGTGGTTAACCAGTCACCATTTTCGTATGGTGCCGTCCTTCAGGTTCGGGAGGTCCTATTCTGATGTCCGATAAAACGCAAGGCCAGTTCCCCTACCCCGGGATCGATGGAACCGGTGACGGTTCAGCGGCGGTCGCGTATGTCGAGGCCCGCGCCTCCGACGCCGCTGCGGCCTACCCGATCACCTCCTCGACCATCATGGGGCAGAACTACCAGGTGTTTGTGGCCAACGGCTTCAAAAACGCCTGGGGCAAGCAGATCGGCTGGCTGGAGCTGGAGAGCGAGCATTCCTCGGCTTCCGCCTGCGAAGGCTACGCTCTGGCGGGCGGGCGGGTGGTGAACTTCACTTCCGGCCAGGGGCTCATCCTGATGAAGGAGGTGCTCTACACCACCAGCGGCAAGCGCCTGCCCGTGGTGCTGCATATCGCCTCCCGCGCCCTCACCAGCCAATCCCTGAACGTGCATGCCGGTCACGACGACGTGATGGGCGTAACCGACGTGGGTTGGGGCATCATCTTCGCCAAGAACGTGCAGGAGTCTGGGGATTTCGGCCTCATCGCCCGGCGTACCGCCGAAAAGGGCCGCACCCCGTTCATGAGCGTGCAGGACGGCTTTCTGGTGTCCCACACCATCGAGAACCTGCGCTACCCGGAAGACGACCTGGTGCGCGAGTACCTGGGGCCCCGGGAGCAAAACGTGCGCAAGCTGTTCGATCCCGAGTTCCCCCTGATGACCGGGGTGGTGCAGAACCAGGACGCCTACATGCAGGGCAAGATCGCCCAGCGCGTGTACTACGATGCGCTGCCGCAGATACTCAACGACTCCTACGACGAGTTCTATCGCCTTACCGGGCGCCGCTACCAGAACGTCGAGTGCACCATGATGGACGATGCGGAATACGCCGTCATCTCCATGGGCACCACGTCGGAAACGGTGGTCTCGGCACTGGAAGTGATCCGCGCCAAGGGCATCAAGTGCGGCGCCATCAACATGACCACCTTCCGCCCCTTCCCGGGCGCCGAGGTGGCCGCCGCCCTGAGCAAGGTCAAGGCATTTTCGGTCATTGAGCGCTGCGACGTGCCGGTGATGGAGGAAAACCCCCTTACCACCGATATCCTGGCAGCCTTGGCCAAGGCCCAGATGGGTACTCCGGGCTATCCGGAGATTGGCAAGCTGCCGGTGTGCCACTCCGGTTCCGGCGGCCTCGGCTCCCGCGACGTGACCCCGGGTCACATCATCGCCATTGCCAAAAACATGGCCGCCGGCGGGGCCGGCAAGCGCTACTTCTCCATCGGCATCGAACATTCCACCGCCCTGGAGATCGAGGAGGAGCCGGATGTGCGGCCGGCCGGGTCGTTCTCGATCCGCGGCCACTCGGTGGGTGGTTACGGCTCCGTGACCACCAACAAGGTCATCGCCACCCTGATGGGCGAGATCTTCGGCTTCAAGGTGCAGGCGGCGCCCAAGTACGGCTCCGAAAAGAAGGGTTTGCCCACCAACACCTACCTGTCGGTGGTGCCCAAGGGCAAGATCCTCACCCACTGCGAGTTGCAGCAGGTGGATTTCGTGCCGCTGATGGACCCCACCACCTGGTACATGGGCAACCCCCTGGTGGGCATGCAGTCGGGTGGTACCGTCTTCCAGCACACCGACGCCAAGGGCCCCCAGGAATTGTGGGACTCCCTGCCGGGTTACGCCAAGTACTACATGAAGGAAAACGGCACCCGCTTCTTCGGCGTGGATACCATCGCCATCGCTCGCGAGAGCTGCCAGAACGACCCGTCGCTGATCCAGCGTTTCCAGGGCGTGGTGCTGCTGGGCGTGTTCTTGCGGGTCACGCCGTTCAAGGAGAAGGCCGGCATGTCCGACGTCGACCTGTTCAAGCAGGTGGAAGAGCCGCTGCGGCGCTTCTTCGGCAAAAAAGGCGAAGCGGTGGTGCAGGACAACCTGATGGCCGTCAAGCGCGCTTATGAGCGGGTGTTCGAGGTGCCGCGGGCAATCATCGACGCCACTCCGGCCCATGTATTGGCCGAGGGCAAGGCGGACTGGGAGGCCAAGGGCAAGGACGTCAACGCGTTCTTCATCTGACGCGCCCAGACCTGCCATCGGTCCGCCGGTGGCAGGCGCGGTAGACCGGAAAAGTCACGAACAGCGGCTGCGGGCGTTGGTCCGGGCCGGAATATAGCTGTAAGGATCGGAACCCATCATGAGCCAGGAAGTTCACTACCTCAAGATCACCCGGCCTACCCCCGAATGGTACGACGCCAAGCGCGCCTACGAGGTCATCGACGCCTACAACACCGGCGCCGGTTCCTCCCAGCGTGCCGACGAATTCGTGGCCAATTCCGTGGTGCCCGCCGCCACCGGCAGCCTGCGCGATTTCTCCTACATCGCTCCGGACCTGCCCGAGTTGATGGCCGAAAACTGCGTGGGCTGCATGGATTGCGTGCAGAACTGCCCGGACACCGCCATCTTCGGCAAGGTGGCCACGCGTGGCGAACTGGACTCCACCCTGGCCCAGTTCCCCGATGGGCAGCGCGGCCTTCTGGGCAGCCAGTTTGTGGAAACCGCCAAGTATTTCAAGGCCTTCGAGAAGCGCCGTGAGAAAGACGGCTGTGGCCCAGAGGGCGCCATGTTCGGCATCTTCATTGATCCCACCAAGTGCAAGGGGTGCGGCGAGTGCGTGGAGGTCTGCGGTGACCGTCAGGCCCTGAAAATGATCAAGAAGACCCCGGACAACCTGCCGGACTACTTCGCCATGTGGCAGTTGCACAACCGCCTGCCGTCCAGCCCCACGGATTACATTAACCCCAAGGTGGCGGTGGACAACATGCTGTTGCCCATGGCCAACCAGCAGTACGTCGGCGGCGCCGGTTCCTGCATGGGTTGCGGCGAGGCCTCGGTGATCCGTCAGGCGCTGGCGGCCACCTTCGAGCGCGTGGGCGAGAACTATGGCATCGTGGCCGCTACCGGCTGCCAGACCGTGTATGGCTCCACCTACCCGTTCAACCCGTTCTCGGTGCCATGGACCAACTCCCTGTTCGAGAACGCCCCCACCGATGCCATGGGCATCCGTGCGTTCTGGGACGAGACCGGACACGGCGACCGCGTGCTGTGGGTGTTCGGCGGCGACGGCGCCATGAACGACATCGGCTTCCAGGCCTTGTCGCGCATGCTCGCCAGCGGCATGAACATCAAGGTGCTGGTGTTGGACACCCAGGTGTATTCCAACACCGGTGGCCAGACCTCCACGGCCTCCTTCATCGGCCAGGAAGCCAAAATGAGCATCCACGGCAAGAAGGATCAGGGCAAGCTGGAGCGCCGCAAGGAGCTGGGGCAGATCTGCATGATGCACCCCAACACCTTTGTGGCCCAGACCGTGGGACCCATGACCGGCCACTTCTACAAGGCCGTCAACATGGCCTTGGACCACAACGGACCTGCGGTGATCAACGTGTTCACCACCTGCCAGCCGGAGCATGGCGTGGCCGACGACATGGCTGCCGCCCAGGCCAAGCTGGCGATGGAGAGCCGGGCCTTCCCGATCTTCATCTACAACCCGGACGGGGGCCGCACCATGCGGGAAAAACTCTCCCTCATGGGCAACCCCAGCGTGGACCGGGACTGGGCCGTCAAGAAGCGCAAGGACGGCTCCACCGAGACCGTCTCGTTCCTCGATTGGTGCCGCACCGAAGGCCGCTTCAAGAAGCACTTCGGCAAGAATGGCGAGCCCACCAAGCTCCTGGTGCAGAGCCAGCAGGAGCGCCTCGAGAATTGGTGGCAGCTCCAGGACCTGGCCGGAATCCTCAACAAGGATCACGACAACAAGGCCTGACGTTCGCGCCGGATCCCGCTTGGCCGGGATCCGGCGGTCCGTCGGACCGGGGCCTTGTCCCTCCCCGGCCTGCGCATTCCCCTGTCATCAGGAGGTACCTGCTCATGAAGCGTCTGCGCGACAAGCTAATTGCAGATTTGACCCATCCGCGCCCCCTTACCGATCAGGTGGTGAGGGCGTTGATGGACCGTTGCGAGTTGCAGAGCAACCAGATTGCCGCCTTCCTGCGGGAGCGGGCTGCCGATCTCGAAGAGGCGGAGCTCGACACCATTTTCTCCCCCATGTACACCCCATCGTGGAGCGACCGCGCCCGCTATGTGGAAGAGCGCGAGCGGCTGGATCTGTCCCCGGCGGTGCTGACGGCGATCATCGAGGATCTGTCCCAGGGCGGCCTGTGCGCGGCCTACCTGTACGAAGAGGAGATGGTCAGCATGCCCCTGCCCGAGGTCATCATCGACCGTTGGGTGCGGCGCCTGCACCTGGAGGTGACCCTGCCGGAACGGATCTCTCAGGCCATTGAGGCCACCATCCCCACGGATCATCAGGCCGAGGTCAAGGCCCTGTCCGGACACGCAGACTGGCACCGCGATGGCCGCGAGGAAATTCTGCTGGCGTTCCTCACCGGTTTCGCCCGCAGCGGGCGCTTTGTGCCGGAAAAATTCGAATACCTCACCGGCCTGATCCACACCTACCGGCCACGGGACGTACACCACTTCGCCCAGCAGATCGAGGCATTGCTCCAGTCCTACCACGAGGAGAACTCGGAGCACTTCTTCGATTCCCACCTCAAGGAGGCCTATGGCCCGGCAGGGGGCATCAACCCGGTGCGCGATACCTACGGCGCCGATCGCAAGCGGCAGATGGCCCTGGCCACCCAGTTGCAGCACGACCTGTCGGAATACCTCACCACAGCCCCCTGAGATCCGGCTCCCCCGTCGCCAACGGCCGGAGTTGCGGCTGGAGGGGGGAGCGAAAGATTTTCCCCCGGCTTTTTTCCCGATTTTTCTTGCTCCGTAGAGGGGAAAGCGCGTGGCATCACCTCCCGGCATCGGGAGCCGATCATTACGAATATTGGGCATTTTTCCGCAATTTTTCGTGGTCTGCGGCGGGGTTTTCATGCTCTTTTTGTGGGCTTTTCTGCCCGCTCCCTCCCCTTCCTCCCATTGTGGATAACCCGGGTAATCTGCTAAATTGTGCGGCAGAGGCACCGTCTGTGGCCCGCCAGCCAGCGGGCCACACCCTGGGCCGCAGCGGGCGGCATCCCGGCGGGTCCGGATGGGGGTGAGCGGTGGCGGCGGATTGCCGTGGACCCGGAAATCATTTTTTGACACTGGGGGCCCCGAGGGGAGATGGACGATCAGGTGCGGCAACCCCAATCCGCCAACCCTTCCGCCGATGGCGGCTGGGGGGCGGTGCAGGACGCCCTGGCCCAGGCGCTGGGCATGGCGGTGGGCCGCTGTGATCGGGCCACCCCCCGGGACTGCGCCAGCGTCTCCCTCGACAGCCCTATCTGTCACCTGCTGCGCCAGCACCCGGAGGCCGCGGTGCGGTGTGCCGAGCAGTGCGACGAGGGCATTGAGATGTCCATGCGGACCGGGCGCACCCAGTTGTTCCAATGCCACGCCCGCCTGTCGGTGTTCATCACCCTTCCTGATTTGCCCAACGGCACGCGCCACCCCCACTCCCAGGCCCTGATCGGCGGCCGGACGTTCTTGTCCTACGAGGAGGTTCACCGTTTTCGGGCCTATGCCGATGAACTGGGGCTGCCCACCGAGGCAGTGGAAGCGCTGATTCCCGACATCCGCGTGGTCACCCTGGCTCGGGTCAAGGAGGCACTGGAGCAGGTGCGGACCGTCGCCGGCGCAGTGATGGCGCTGGAACGCCAGTTGGGGGAATCCCGCGAGCAGGCCTCGCGCCTGCGGTACCTGATGGAGGTGTTCGGGGGGCTTGAGGGAGAATCCCCGGAGGAACTCGCCAACGCCGCGCTGAACGGTCCCGCCGTGGTCTTTGACGCCACCGCCGGGGTGGTGCTGGAGCGCCCCTCCGGCAGCGACCGCTATGTGGTTACCAGCGTGTTTCCCGGCAAGGGCAGCGCGTTTTCCGGTGACGCTCTGGGCGGCCTGGAGATTGCTGCAACCGGCTGGCTGGACCGCGCCGCCCAAGGCGAGAGTGGCAGCCGCTTCGACTCGATTTACGACATGCTGCGCGCCGGGTTTCCCGCCGAGACCACCGGGGTGGAACTGTTCCCGTTTTCGACCCCCGGCCACACCCGCGTGGTTGTTCTGCTAAACACCCCGCTGGAGGACGATGCGCGGGTGGCGATTACCCTCTATGTCCGCCACGCCGCCCTGCTCACAGAGCGCCACTCCGCCCAGTTGCACGGCGAAGATGACACCCTTGGCGGCATCCCGGAAATTGCCCCGGCTCTGTGGGAAACCGATGACTACGACGCGTTGTGTGCCGGCGTGTTGAAGGGGGCCACCGCCTGCCTGGAGGCCGAACAGGGTTCGGTTATGCTGCTGGATGACAAGCAGGAATCCCTGTCGATCCGCGCCATCCAGGGGGTGAACATCAAATATGTGGAGTATGTGAAGCTGCGCCGTGGTGAGGGAATTGCCGGCATCGTCCTGGAGCGGGGGGAGCCCCTGCTGGTGGAGGACATCGCCGAGCATCCGGAATTCCGCAGTGGCATCCGCGCCCGCTATCGGGGCCGCTCGTTTTTGAGCGTGCCGATTCAGCTCAACGATTTGTCCCTGGGGGTAATCAACGTCACTGACAAGCGCGGCGGTGGGGTTTTTACCCGCCGCGACCTGCGCCGTCTGTTGGCCATCAGCCACCAGGCCGCGCTGGCCATCGACCGCATCCGCACCCGGGAACAGACCGAGGAGCTGCGGCGCGCCACCATGACCGACTACCGCTCCGGATTGCTCAACGCCCAGGCTTTTGACCAGCGCCTGCAGGAAGAGGTGGAGCGCGCCCAACGCTACCCTTATGCCAGCCCCCTGTCCCTGCTGGTGGTGGACATTGACCATTTCAAGCACATCAACGACAACTTCGACTACCTGGCCGGGGACGACTGCATCGTTGCCTGTGCGCGCCTGTTGCAAGCGGGCACCCGTACCATCGACTCGGTATTCCGGCGCGGCGGCGAGGAATTTACGGTGATCCTGCCCCACACCGGGCGGGAGGCTGCGGTCAAACTCGCGGAACGCCTGAGGCAGTCCATTGAAGATCACCGGGTGATCACCCCCCACGCCCCGCACCCGCTGTCATTCACCGTGTCCGGCGGGGTGGCCACCTTCCCTGAGGATGGCGAGAGCGCCATGGGGCTGTTCCAGCGCGCCACCCAGGCCCTGCACGTGGCCAAGAAGACCGGTCGCAACAAAGTGCTGCCACTGCCCCCCAACCTGCCGGTATAGCAGCGGCGGGGGCCGTTCCGTGGGGGCCGTTTTGTCGCAGCCGCTCCAGCTCACGCCCTCCGGCACGCCCTCCGGCACGCCCTCCGGCACGTCCTCCCGCACGTCCTCCGGCACGTCCTCCGGCACGTCCTCCGGCACGTCCTCCGGCACGTCCTCCCGCACGTCCTCCGGCACGTCCTCCCGCATTATCCCCTCCCCGCCAGGCACCCTCCCTTCTTTCGGCAGGCTGGAAGGTGACCTATGGCTCCCGATTGTCCTTCCGCAGGCCTTTTTTCCGGTTGGACACGCCCCAACCGGGGGAACAGCCGGGGGGATCGGTCTGGAGAAAAGCGCTCTATAGGGATCGATAATCCAGCATTCCTCCAATCACACATTAATCCGATCTCCCTATGTCGTTTTTTTGGGGTGATACCGGATACAGCCCCCGGGCAGGTCTCTGCCGGCATCTGGGGGCGGATCGCGTGGTGCATGGAGGCCTATAGCTGCCCGTTACCCGTCCGTATTCCCCATGCACCGCCGCTGCACACCAAACGGAAACGGCCCGTCCCCCGGAAAGGGAGGCGGGCCGTTTTCATGTGTGGAGCCAATCCGAAACCCCGGCGGGCGGGGCGTTCGGCAGGGCCACGGGGCCTAGGAGGAAGCCGCCTCCTGATCCTGCACCACCACATCCGGCACTACCGGGGCCAGGTTGCGGCCCCTGCCTGCGGCACCCTCGGCGGCGGCGCCCATGGCTGCCACCTGGGCATCCACCACGCGCGAAGCCTCCTGCCGGGCCATGTCCACGTCCACCGGCACATAGCTGCGGCGGTAACCCCGGTGGCCAGTGCCCGCCGGGATGCGGCGACCGACGATGACGTTTTCCTTGAGGCCCGCCAGTTCATCCACTCGGCCAGACACCGCCGCCTCGGTCAGGACGCGGGTGGTCTCCTGGAAGGAGGCCGCGCTGATGAACGAGTCGGTGGACAGGGCCGCCTTGGTGATGCCCAGCAACAGGGGGCGTGCCGTGGCCGGGTTGCCGCTGGCGGCCATCACCTGCTGGTTGGTGTCGGCAAAGGTGAAGCGGTCCACCAGGCCGTCCGGCAGGAACGGGGTATCGCCCGGATCGACGATCTGGACCTTGCGCATCATCTGCCGCACCACCACTTCGATGTGCTTGTCGTTGATGGCCACACCCTGCAGCTTGTACACCTCCTGAACCTCGTTCACGATGTACTTCTGCAACTCCTTGGGCCCCAGGATCGCCAGAATGTCGTGGGGGTTGGCGGCGCCGTCCATGAGCGGCTCGCCGGCCTCCACCCAGTCACCCTCGTGCACGTTGATGTGCTTGCCGCGGGGAATGAGGTACTCGTGCTCCTCGCCCACCTCGTTGCGCACGATCAGCTTGCGCATGCCCTTGACGAAGCCGCCGAACTCCACCGCGCCGTCGATCTCCGAGATCACCGCACACTCCTTGGGGCGGCGGGCCTCGAACAACTCGGCCACACGCGGCAGACCGCCGGTGATGTCCTTGGTCTTGGTGGTTTCACGCGGGATCTTGGCCAGCACGTCCCCAGGGAACACCCGGGTACCTTTTTCCACCAGCAGGTTGGCGCCGGAGGGCAACAGGTAACGGGCATGGCCACGGCCATCGGGCAGCATCTGGGTGCGGTGCGCCTCGTCCTTGATGGAGATACGCGGCCTGAGGGAGGTGTCGGAGAACTCGGTGATCACGCGGCGGGAAATACCCGTCACTTCGTCCACCTCGTCACGCATGGTGACACCCTCGGTGATGTCTCCGGTGGCGACCACGCCCTCCACCTCGGTGAGGATGGCGTTGGAGAACGGATCCCACTCCACCAGCTTCTGGCCCGGAGTCACTTCCGCGCCTTCCTCGACGAACAGCTTGGCGCCGTAAACCACCGCGTATTTTTCCTTTTCGCGGCCGGCCTCGTCGATGGCAATTTTGGCCTTGCGGTTCATCACCACCAGCTGGCCGTTACGGTCACGTACGCTCTTCATGTCGATGAAGCGGACGGACCCCTTGTTCTTGGCCTTGAGGATCGATTCTTCGGCCACCTTGCTGGCGGTGCCGCCGATGTGGAAGGTACGCATGGTGAGCTGGGTACCCGGCTCGCCGATGGACTGGGCGGCAATCACGCCCACGGCCTCGCCGATCTGGGCCATACGTCCGCTGGCCAGGTCGCGGCCGTAGCACTTGCCGCACACGCCACGGCGCAGTTCGCAGGTAAGCACGGAGCGGATACGCACCTCGTCAATGCCGGCGTCCACGATGGCGGTGGTGCGGTCCTCGTCGATTTCTTCCCCCGCAGGCACCAGCACGCTGCTGTTGACCGGGTCGAGGATGTCTTCGCAGGCCACGCGGCCGAGGATGCGCTCATCGAGGGAGCCCACCACCTCGCCGCCTTCCACCAGGGCGGTAACGGTGATGCCGTCCAGGGTGCCGCAGTCGACCTCGGTGACGATGATGTCCTGCGCCACGTCCACCAGGCGGCGGGTGAGGTAACCGGCGTTGGCGGTCTTCAGCGCCGTGTCCGCCAAGCCCTTGCGCGCACCGTGGGTGGAGATGAAGTACTGCAGCATGGTGAGGCCCTCACGGAAGTTGGCCGTGATCGGGGTCTCGATGATTTCGCCGGTGGGTTTGGCCATCAGGCCGCGCATACCGCCAAGCTGCTTGATCTGCGCCGCGGAACCACGTGCGCCAGAGTCGGCCATCATGTAAATGGAGTTGAAGTCGGCACCGGCCTCGCCGCCGCCATTCTTGACCATATCCTCACGCTGACGAAGGTCGTCCATCATGGTCGCCGCCAGGGCGTCGGTGGTGTGGGACCAAACGTCCACCACCTTGTTGTAACGCTCACCCTTGGTGATGAGTCCCTCTCCGTACTGGCGCTCAATCTCGTTCACCTCGTTGCGGGCCTTGCCGATCAGGGCCTCCTTGGTGGCGGGGATGTGCATGTCGTCGATGCAAATGGAAATGCCGGCCCGGGTTGCGGACTGGTAGCCGATGGCCTTGATGTCATCGAGCAGCTTCACGGTGGGGGCGATGCCCGCCTGGCGGAACACCGTGTTGATGAGGCGCGAAACGTTCTTCTTGCCCATTTCCTTGTTGGCGATCTCGAACGGAATGCCCTCGGGCAGGATTTCCGACAGCAGCACGCGACCGGCGGTGGTCTGGAAACGCTCGCCGCCAATGCGCACGTTGATGCCCGCGTGGTAATCCAGTTCGCCCTGATCCACGGCAATGCGCACCTCGGTGGGGCCGAAGAACGTCCGCCCCTCACCCTTGCAACCCTTGCGCTCCTTGGTCAGCCAGTAGCAACCCAGCACCATGTCCTGGGACGGCACCATGATCGGCTGGCCGGAAGCGGGAGAAAGGATGTTGTTGACGGCCATCATCAACACCCGCGCCTCGATCTGCGCCTCGATCGACAGCGGCACGTGGACCGCCATCTGGTCACCGTCAAAGTCGGCGTTGAAGGCGGTACAGACCAGCGGGTGCAGGCGAATCGCCTTGCCTTCCACCAGCACCGGATCGAAGGCCTGGATACCCAGGCGGTGCAGGGTCGGGGCACGGTTGAGCATGACCGGGTGCTCGCGGATGACCTCGTCCAGCACGTCCCACACCACGTCTTCTTCCATCTCCACCATGCGCTTGGCGCTCTTGATGGTGGTGCAGAAGCCCTTGGCCTCCAGACGCTCGAAGATGAACGGCTTGAACAACTCCAGGGCCATCTTCTTGGGCAGGCCGCACTGGTGGATACGCAGTTCCGGGCCGACCACGATCACGGTACGGCCGGAGTAATCCACGCGCTTGCCGAGCAGGTTCTGGCGGAAACGCCCCTGCTTGCCCTTGAGCATGTCGGACAGGGACTTCAGGGGACGCTTGTTAGCGCCGCGAATGGCGCGGCCGCGACGGCCGTTGTCGAACAGGGCGTCCACCGACTCCTGCAACATGCGCTTTTCGTTGCGGATGATCACCTGCGGCGCCTTGAGCTCGATAAGGCGCTTGAGGCGATTGTTGCGGTTGATCACGCGGCGGTACAGGTCGTTCAGGTCGCTGGTGGCGAAGCGGCCGCCGTCCAGGGGCACCAGAGGACGCAGGTCCGGGGGCAGCACCGGCACCACGGTGAGGATCATCCACTCCGGCCGGTTGTTGGACTGCAGGAACGCCTCCACCACCTTCTGCTGCTTGATCAGCTTGTTCTTGGTGGTCTGGCTGGTGGCGGCACGGATCTGGCCGGAGAGTTCCGCCGACATGCCCTCGAGGTCAAGTGCGGCCAACAGGGTGCGGATCGCCTCGGCGCCCATGCCCAGTTTCAGGTCGGGGTATTCGGCCAGGTGTTCACGGGCCTCGGTCTCCGTCAGCACCTGGCGCGGCTGCAACGGGGCGCTGCCCGGGTCGAGCACGATGTGGGCCTCGAAGTAGAGAACCCGCTCCAGGTGGTTGAGGGTGACATCCAGCAGGTTGCCGATGCGGCTCGGCAACCCCTTGAGGAACCAGATGTGCGCCACCGGCGCGGCCAGTTCAATGTGGCCCATGCGCTCGCGGCGCACCTTGGACTGGATCACCTCGACGCCGCACTTGTCGCACACCACGCCGCGGTGCTTCATGCGCTTGTACTTGCCGCAGGAACACTCCCAGTCCTTGGTGGGACCGAAGATGCGGGCGCAGAACAGCCCATCCTTCTCCGGCTTGAAGGTACGGTAGTTGATGGTCTCGGGCTTCTTGACTTCACCGTAGGACCAGGACCGGATTTTCTCCGGACTGGCCAGGTGGATCCGCAGGGCATCAAACTGGATGGCGGCCCGGGAACGATCGTAGAAGCTGGTCAGCATGTGCACTCCGCGTAACGTGTAATCGACCGAAAATCGCGGGGGGTGGCCATTTGCGGCCTCCCCCCGTCCATCTGCCGGGGGGGGACCGATCAGGTGTCCGCCGCCCGCAGCAGTTCAACCTCCAGACCAAGGGCCTGGAGTTCCTTGATGAGCACGTTGAACGACTCGGGGATGCCGCTCTCGAGGTACGGTTCACCCTTGACGATGGACTCGTACATCTTGGAGCGCCCCGGCACGTCGTCGCTCTTGACGGTGAGGAACTCCTGCAAGGTGCTGGCGGCGCCGTGGGCCTGCAGGGCCCACACCTCCATCTCACCCAGACGCTGGCCACCGAACTGCGCCTTGCCGCCCAGCGGCTGCTGGGTCACCAGGGAGTAGGGTCCGATGGAACGGGCGTGGATCTTGTCATCCACCAGGTGATGCAGCTTGAGCATGTACATCTGACCCACGGTCACCGGGCGCTCGAACAGATTGCCGGTTTTGCCGTCGCGCAGTTGTACCTGACCGGAGCGCGGCAGTCCCGCCTTCTCCAGCAATTCCTTGATCTCCACCTCCTTGGCGCCGTCGAACACCGGCGTCGCCACGTGGATGCCCAGGGTGGCGGCAGCCCAACCGAGGTGGGTTTCGAGGATCTGACCCACGTTCATACGCGAAGGCACACCCAGCGGGTTGAGCACAATGTCCACGGGGGTGCCGTCCGGCAGGTACGGCATGTCTTCCACCGGCAGCACGCGGGAAACCACGCCCTTGTTGCCGTGGCGACCGGCCATCTTGTCGCCCACCTGGATCTTGCGCTTCATGGCCACGTAAACCTTGACCAGCTTGAGCACACCGGGCGGCAGCTCGTCGCCCTTCTTGAGGCGTCCTACGCGCTCGTCGAACACGTTCTGGAGTTCGCCGCGCTTTTCGCGGAAGCCCATCTCCAGCCGCTCGATGGCGTCCTGGTCTTCGGCCTTGGCCAGCACCACGTTGTGCAACTGGTCGTTGGGAATCTGCGTCAGGGCATCGGCGTCAATGGCCCGGCGGCGCTTGAGCAGCACTTCGCCGGATTCGGGGTGCATGTAGTCCCGCGCGCTTTCCTTGCCCACCAGGGCGCGGCGCAGGTTGGACATGAACTCCTCTTCCAGCACGCGCACCTGGTCGCGGTGGTTGCGCTCCAGACGCTGGATGTCCTGGAACTCGATGGTGCGGGACCGCTCGTCCTTCTCGGTGCCCTTGCGGGAGAAGATCTTCACGTCCACCACCACACCGCTGGTGCCAGGCCCCATGTACAGGGAGGCGTCCTTCACGTCGCCGGCCTTTTCGCCGAAGATCGCGCGCAGCAGCTTTTCTTCCGGGGTGAGTTGGGTTTCACCCTTGGGGGTAACCTTGCCCACCAGGATCGAACCGGGCTTGACCTCGGCACCAATGCGGATGATGCCGGACTCATCCAGGTCGGCCAGGATCTCCTCGCCAACGTTGGGAATGTCGCGGGTGATCTCCTCCGGACCCAGCTTGGTGTCCCGGGCCTCGATGGAGTACTCCTCGATGTGCACCGAGGTATAGACATCCTCGCGCACCAGCCGCTCGGAGAGCAGGATGGCGTCCTCGTAGTTGTAGCCTTCCCAGGGCATGAACGCCACCAGCACGTTCTTGCCCAGCGCCAGTTCGCCCATCTCGGTGGACGGACCGTCGCACAGGATACGACCGGCTTCCACGCGCTGCCCCACCGACACCAGCGGTTTCTGGTTCATGCAGGTGTTCTGGTTGGAACGCTGCCACTTGATGAGGGAGTAAATGTCCACCGGGGCGCCGCTGCCCACCTGGTCGTCATCCACGCGAATCACGATGCGCGCGGCGTCCACGCTTTCCACCATGCCGGAGCGGGAGGCACGCACCACGTAGCCGCAGTCGCGGGCCACGATATGCTCAATACCGGTACCCACCACCGGAGCTTCGGAACGCAGCAGGGGCACTGCCTGACGCTGCATGTTGGAACCCATCAGGGCACGGTTGGCGTCGTCGTTTTCGAGGAACGGAATCAGGGCCGTGGCCACCGACACGATCTGCCGCGGGCTCACGTCCACGTAATCCACGTGTTCCGGCGTCACCATCAGGAAGTCGCCGGCGCGGCGCACCAGCACCATCTCCTCCTGGAAGGAACCGTCCTTCTTGAGCGGTGTGTTGGCCTGGGTGATGGAGTAGTTTTCGCCCTCCACTGCAGACAGGTACTCCACCCGATCGGTGACTTTGCCATCCGCCACCTTGAGGTAGGGGCTCTCGATAAACCCGAACTGGTTAATGCGGGCGTAGGTGGCCAGCGAGGTGATAAGGCCGATGTTGGGGCCTTCCGGGGTCTCGATGGGGCAGATGCGCCCGTAGTGGGTCGGATGCACGTCGCGCACGTCAAAACCGGCGCGTTCACGGGTCAGACCGCCGGGCCCCAGCGCGGACAGACGCCGCTTGTGGGTGATCTCGGACAGCGGGTTGGTCTGGTCCATGAACTGGGACAGCTGTGAGGAGCCGAAGAACTCCTTGATGGCCGCCGACACCGGCTTGGCGTTGATGACGTCGTGGGGCACCGCCTCCGGCAACTCCACCAGGTTCATGCGCTCCTTGACGGTGCGCTCCATGCGCACCAGGCCGATGCGGAACTGGTTTTCCAGCAGTTCACCCACAGCGCGCACGCGGCGATTGCCCAGGTGGTCGATGTCGTCCACCTCGCCGCGCCCGGAGCGCAGCGCCACCAGGTAGCGCACCACCTCAACCACGTCGGACTTGTCGAGGGTGCGGTGCTCCAGGGGCAGCTTGATACCGAGCTTGGCGTTCATCTTCAGGCGTCCGACCTGGGACAGGTCGTAGCGCTTGGCGTTCTGGAACAGATCAAGGAACAACGCCTGGGAGGCCGCGATGGTCGGGGTTTCGCCAGGACGGATGCGCTTGTAGATTTCGACCTTGGCCTCCTCCGGGCTGGAAACACGTTCCAGGGCCATGGTGTCGCGAATCACCGACAGCACCCGCACGCCGTCGATAAACAGCAGCGAGATGTGATCGATGCCCGCACCCTGAATGGTGGCCAGATCCTCCTGGGAGATCTCCTCGTTACGCGCCACGATGACGTCACCGCTACCGGGATGCACGATGTCGTGGGCGGCCACGCGGCCGACCAGACCTTCCCGGGTCATGGGAATCGAGGTGACCCCTGCGGTCTCCATGCGCTTGATGGCGGCCTTGGTGATCTTGTTGCCTTCCTTGACCAGCACATCGCCGCTGTCCGGATGGATGATGGCGACTGCCGAGCGCAATCCGGCATGCACCTCCGGAGACAGATCAGCGGTAACTTGGTCGCCACGGAAGCGGATTTCTTCCACCGGGTAGTACATCGAAAGGATGTCCTCGGTGGAGAAGCCGAACGCCTTCAGCAGCACCGTGGCCGGCAGCTTGCGGCGCCGGTCGATGCGGACGTACAGGTGATCCTTGGTATCAAATTCGAAGTCCAGCCACGAGCCCCGGTAGGGGATGACCCGGGCGGAAAACAGCACCTTGCCGGAGGCGTGGGTCTTGCCCTTGTCGTGGGAGAAGAACACGCCCGGTGAACGGTGCAACTGGCTGACCACCACCCGCTCGGTGCCGTTGATGATGAAGGTGCCGGTATCGGTCATCAGGGGCAGTTCGCCCAGATAGACCTCCTGCTCCTTGACCGAAACCGGGGTGCGGGTGCCACCCTCGCTCTGCTCGAACACCACCAGGCGCGCCTTGATGCGCAGGGAGGCGGCATAGGTCATGCCACGCTCCAGACACTCGCGGACGTCGAACTTGGAGCGCCCCAGGGTGTATTCGATGAACTCAAGCTGGGCGTTGCCGTTGTAGTCCCCGATGGGGAAAACACTCTCGAACGCGGCCTGCAGGCCCATGTCCTTGCGGCGCGCAGGGGGTACATCGTGCTGCAGGAATTCCGCGAAGGACCCCGCCTGTACCCGGATCAGATCGGGTACCCCAAGCACCTCACGCTGCTTGGCAAAATTGAGACGTTCACGCAATCCGCACTGGACGGTATAAGCCATGTTTTCTCCCTACCCGCGCCATGCCCATAAAATACGCCGTACGCGGAGGGGCGGGACCACCCCTCCGCGTACCGGAAATCCGCCTTGCAACGCAAGGTGCGCGGGCTACTTGACCTCGACCTGGGCGCCAGCTTCTTCAAGCTTCGCCTTGACGCTGGCGGCCTCATCCTTGGAGACGCCTTCCTTGACCGGCTTCGGCGCGCCGTCTACCAGGTCCTTGGCTTCCTTCAGACCCAAACCGGTGAGTTCGCGCACCACCTTGATCACGCCGATCTTCTTGTCGCCGGCGCTCAGCAGGATGACATTGAACTCGGTCTGCTCCTCGACCGCGGCGGCACCACCGCCACCGGCGGCCGGAGCGGCCATCATCATCGGAGCGGCGGCGGACACGCCGAACTTCTCCTCCAGGGCCTTCACCAGGGTGTTCAGCTCCAGGACGGTCATTTCTTCGATCGCAGTGATCAGCTCATCAGCAGACAGCTTGGCCATGACTCAAACATTCCTTCCATTTCAAAAATGCAGCAAACCAGATTTCAATTCGGGGGCCCTTGCGCTCAGGCCGCCTTCTTTTCCGCCACCGCGGAAAGGGCGTACACCAGATTGCGCAGCGGTCCCGCCAGCACGTTGACCACGCCCGAGATGGGTCGATTCATCGAACCCACCAGCTTGGCGAGCAATTCCTCACGGCTGGGCAGATCGGCGATCTGCTCCACACCGGAAGCGGTCAGCACCGAACCCTCGATGAACCCGACGCTCACCTCGAAGCCCTTGGCTCCCTTGGCGAACTCCTTGACCGCCTTGGCGGCGGCCGCCGGATCGCCGTAGGCGAACACGATGCCGACGGGCCCGCGCAGATGCTCCGCGAGGGCTTCGGCCTCGTGCCCCTGAAGCGCCCGGCGGGCGAGGGTGTTCTTCACCACCCGGAAGCTGCCGTTGGCCTTGCGCAATTCCGACCGCAGTTCGGTCAATTGCGACATGGCCAGGCCCTTGTACCCGGCGACGATGGTGAAGTTGGCACGGTCGAACTGGTTCCGAACGAAATCGACGACGTCTTCCTTCTTCGTACGATTCACGTTCCCCGACTCCACATGAGAGTTACCGTTGTAAACGATGGTGGATGGGGACAACCGTCCGTTTTGCAAAAAACGTTGTCCCGGCCCCTCCATCTCGGTGGGTGGGTCGCCCCTTTACGCCGGTCGGCACACCGCCCGGCACCCACTGTCTTGGATGGCCCCGGTTTCCCGGAGGCCGGATTCGCTGCAGGCTCTCCCCGCAGCAAAACTTGCTGGCTCTACCCCAGCAGCTTGCCAATGACGACCGGATCCAGCTTGATCGCCGGACCCATCGTGCTGCTGATGGTGACACTCTGAATGTACCGGCCCTTGGCAGTGGCCGGCTTGGCCTTGACAATGGACTCCAGCAGCGCCATGAAATTCTGGCTCAACTGGCCCGGCTGAAACGAAACCTTGCCCAGCGGGGCGTGCACGATGCCCGCCTTCTCGACCTTGTAGTCGACCTTACCGGCGCGAATTTCCTGCAGTGCGCGGCTCAGGTCGAAGGTGACAGTGCCGGTCTTCGGGCTCGGCATCATGCCGCGCGGACCCAGCACCTTGCCGAGGCGTCCGACCTGACCCATCATGTCCGGAGTGGCCACCACGGTATCGAATTCCATCCAGCCGGAGAGGATTTTCTCCGTCAGGTCGGCACCGCCCACATAGTCGGCACCGGCGGCCTCCGCCTCCTTGACCTTCTCGCCCTGGGCAAACACCAGCACGCGCACCGTCTTGCCGGTACCGCCAGGCATGACCACACTGCCCCGAACCATCTGATCGGAGTAGCGCGGGTTGACGCCCAGGCGCATGGCCACATCCACCGTCTCGTCGAACTTGGCAGCGGCACACTCCTTGACCAGGGTCATGGCCTCGCCAACCTCGTAAAACCGCTTTTCCACTTTGGCCTTGACGGCCTTGCTGCGCTTGCCCATTGTCACGTTCCTGTTAGCTTTTCCCGAACCGAACCCGGAAACCCTTTACCACCTTGCCACCCGCGCGCCACCCGACGAAGTGGCCACGCGCCGGTCACCCGGCGATCTTGATGCCCATGCTGCGGGCGGTGCCCTTGACGATGCGCACGGCGCCGGGCAAATCCACGGCGTTCATGTCCTGCATTTTCATCTTGGCAATGTCCTCGATCTGCGCCTCCGTCAGGGTGGCCACGGTCTCCTTGACGGAGTTGGTTGCACCCTTGGCGATCTTGGCCGCGCGCTTCAGCAGGTCGGACACCGGCGACACCTTGGTGATGAAGGTGAAAGAACGGTCCTGGTAGACCGTGATCACCACCGGCACCACACTCCCGGCCTGCTCCTGCGTGCGGGCGTTGAACGCCTTGCAGAACTCCATGATGTTGACACCATGCTGACCAAGCGCCGGACCGATCGGCGGCGCCGGATTGGCCTTGGCGGCCGGAATCTGCAGCTTGATGTAAGCGGTTACCTGTTTTGCCATTGCCTACATTTCCCTCTGTCCGGGGACGATTTGTTCCCCGTGGGTCACACCCAAACCAAAAATCTCAGGCCGCCTCGACCTGAAGAAAACCCAGCTCCACCGGTGTGGACCGGCCAAAAATGGTTACCATCACCTTGAGCTTGGACTGGGATTCGATCACTTCGTCCACCGAAGCCACGAACCCGGAGAACGGCCCCTCGATGATGCGCACCTTGTCCCCCACCGAAAAATCCACCGTCGCCCGGGGCGGCCGCGCACCGGTCTCCATCTGATACAACAGGTCGTTGACCTCCCCCGGCTCCAGGGGCGAAGGCGTCCTGCCACCCACGAAACCGGTGACCTTGGGCACGTCCTTGATCAGATGCCAGACCTCGTCCGACATGACCGCCTCAACCAGCACGTAGCCGGGGAAAAACTTGCGGTTGCTCTTGCGCTTCTTGCCGCCGCGAATCTCCAGAACCTCCTCCGAGGGCACCTGGATGCCGGTGATGACCTCTTCGAGCCCGAGCGACTTCACGCGCTCCATCAGGCTCTGCTGTACACGCGACTCAAACCCGGAGTAGGTTTGCACCACATACCAGCGACCGCTGGCCGTCACCTGTTTTTCCTCGGCCGCACTCATCGAATGGCCTTTCCCACCAGGTTGAACCACAACGTGTCCACCAGCGACAAATAGACGCCCAGGATCAGCACGAAAACGATGACCACGACGGTGGAACCGAGGGTCTCGGACCGGCTCGGAAACACCACCTTTTTGACCTCGTCCCGCACCTCCCCCAGAAATCCGGAAATCCTGCTAAAAAAGCTCATGCAATCCCCATTAACAAATTCGACCGGCACCTGACCGACCCGAAGCCGCCTGCCTGCGATCCGCCCGACTGTTACCTGCCAGACCAGAATCCGGGCCGGTGGCAGGGCAGGAGGGACTCGAACCCCCAACATGCGGTTTTGGAGACCGCCGCTCTACCAATTGGAGCTACTGCCCTGTGTCCCCGGCCTGCGCGCGCCACACGAAGGCTACTTGGTCTCCTTGTGGTCCGTGTGCTTGCGGCAAAACCGGCAATACTTGGACAACTCCACCCGGTCCGGGGTGTTGCGCTTGTTCTTCATGGTCGAGTAGTTGCGCTGCTTGCAGCCTCCACAGGCCAGCGTAATGATTTCGCGCACGGCTTACTCCGATCTCTACTTCAGGTGCTACTTCAAAGACTTCTTGATGGCCTACTTGAGAATCTTGGTGACAACGCCCGCGCCCACGGTGCGGCCGCCCTCGCGGATGGCGAAGCGCAGGCCCTCGTCCATCGCGATCGGGGTGATCAACTCCACGTCCATGGTGATG
>Ga0224495_10000085_pt1 | contig 69450 bp, 58 predicted proteins | sample SF_Jul11_sed_USG_FD_168128 | JGI IMG/M metagenome (GOLD analysis project Ga0224495, IMG submission 168128) | Sediment microbial communities from San Francisco Bay, California, United States - SF_Jul11_sed_USGS_4_1 | ecosystem: Environmental > Aquatic > Marine > Sediment | place: USA: California...
GCGAGGTGTACAGGCCGGACAGAAGCACGCGGGCTTCCGACTGCTTCGACTTGGCCTGGTACTGCAGGAAGTTAGGGATGGCCACTGCGGCCAGAATGCCGATGATCGCAACCACGATCATCAACTCGATCAGGGTGAAGCCCTTTTGGTTTTCGGTGTTTTTCAACACTTGTTGGTCTCCTTGGTACAGATACAAATTTTGGACCAGCCAACCGGGCTTCCAAACTCATGACGCCTCCCTTATCAGCCTCCCCCCGATCGACCGTCAAGGCTGTCTCGGGAGGAAATGCACGGGTGGGAAGCAATCCCGGCACTTGTGACCGGAAGATAGAGCAAGCCGCGTACCATTTCGCGCAGCGGCAGGCAACCAATTGTTTTTTATTGATTTATTTTGGGGATGTCGGCAACGCCACGGAGCGGCGCACCACGGCGGGTGTACAGGATTGTGCGGGTTGGGTAGCCGCTTCCCCAACCGGCCGGGGCAGGATCAGGGAGAAATCCGGGGGGGGTCTAGGGGGCGGGAGACTGGGCGGCGGCAGGGGGCGGCGGGTCGCCAAAGCCGGCGTCGCGGAAGCGGCTCTGCAGGTCGGCGTTGTCCGGCTCCAGCTCCAGGGCCTGGGTCCACGCCTCGCGCGCCGACTCCGGATGGCCGAGCTTGAGGTGAATCGAACCCAGGTGGTCGAACAGGGCGGCGTCCTGCTGCGGCGACTTGTCGATGGCGTCTTTCTGCAACTTCAGGGCTTCCCGGTACTTCCCCTGCTGGTAGTACGCCCAAGCCAGGCTGTCGAGGAAAAAGCCGTCGTCCGGGCGCTCCTTGAGCGCGCGCTGGATCAGCGCAACCGCCTCGTCCAGGCGCTCGCCCCGTTCGGCGTAGAAATAGCCCAGAAAGTTCAGTGCCGAGGCATGGGTGGGGGAGTGTTCCACCACCCAGCGCATCTCCCGCTCCACCCCCTCGGGCTGTTTGGCCTCGTAGTAGGCAGAGCCCAGGGAATAGTGCAGATCCACATTGTCCGCCTCCAGCGCCAGGGCGCGCTGGAGAACGGCGATGGCTTCATCGTAGCGCTTGGCGCGCATGTAACCCCAGCCCACGAAACGGTACGGCACCACATCGTCCGGGTGCGCCTCCATGTAGACGGCCACCGCCGCCACGGAGGCGTCCCGTCCCGCGGCATCCCCCAATTGGTCAGACAGGTAACCCAGGTGAACGTGCGCCCGGTAAAAATCGGGATCCAGGTCGAGGATGCGGCCATAGGCGGCGCGGGCGTCGTCATAGCGTTCCGCGCGCTCGTACAGCCCTGCAAGGATATCCAGGGAGCGCAGGTCGGAGGGGAACATCGCCAGCACCCGCGTCAGTACCTCAATGGCCTCGTCGAAACGGTTCAGTTCCTCCAGCACCCCGGCCTTGCGGTACAGCAGGGAGGGGCTGTTGGGGTTGGAAGCCAGCATGGCGTCCAGGTGTACCAGCACCCGATCCAGCTTGTGGTCCTTGAGGTCCATCTGAATCAGGCGGTCACGCGCCACGGTGCTGTCGGAATCCACCCGGGCGACCACGGTTTCGTACAGTTCCCGGGCCTTGGCGGTCTGCCCGGCCTGCTCCAGCAGGTCGGCCAGGTCCAGATACGGCGCCTCGAAGGAAGGATCGTTGTGGATCGACTTGCGAAACGCCCGCATCGCCGCATCGGCGTCCCCACGGACGTTATGGATGCGGCCCACATAGTAGTCCGGCACCCCGGAGGTGGGGTCCAGCTTGCGGGCCGCTTCGACCTCGACCAGGGCCTCGTCGTAGCGCGCCTCGCGGATATAGGCCAGGGTCAGCAGATAGCGCACCCGGGTGTCGTCCGGGTTGTGCTCCAGCAGGCGGCGGTACGTCAGCACCGCCATGGAGAAGTCGCCTTCTTTCAGGTAAAGCGCAGACAGGAACTGCAACAACCCGGCATCTCCGGGATCAATTTCCAGGCCCTTCTCGGCGGCCTCGATGGCGCCGCGCACGTCGCCGTTGCGCAGGTACAGATCGGCGGTGCGCCCCAGCAGGTCACGGTCGCCCGGCGCATAGGTCAGCGCCGCCAGATACTCGGACAATGCCAGGTCGTACTGGCGGTTGAGGTCCATGTGGTAGGCACGGATGAAGTGGTAATAAGCCTCCGGATCCGCCAGCCCGATGGCCAGGGAAGATACTTCCACCGGGGGCGGCGGGGCGGGCGCCACGGAAAGCGCGGGAGCGGGGCTGCGACCTCCTCCGGAGGTAGCGCAGCCGACCAGCAACAGCGCCGCCAACAGGGAGGCGACGGGGCGGGAATTTTGACGGAACCGGGGCATCAGCGGCCGATGGGACTCATTGCCGGACGCAGCGTGAGACGAGCCTGCGGATGCACCACGGGAAATGGCGGAAGAGGCTGCGGGGGGCGGGGTGGCGACGGCACACTGCGGGATGGCGGAACGGCGCACGCGGCTAGGGCTTTCCATCCGGAGACGGCCCGGTCCGCGGAGTGGTATCGTCATCCGTATCGGCGACCCCCTTCTTGAAACCGCGGATGGCCTTGCCGAGCCCTTCCCCGATCTGTGGCAGCTTGCCGACGCCGAACAGAATGACGACGATCAGCAGGATGACAACCAGTTCCCCGAAACCTAATCCGAACAAGGCGATTACCTCCTTAGGATCCCGGCACGGGGTCCAAGCTTTCCATTATAGCGCACCCGGCACATCCGGCAATCGGCGGACGCCGGTCGGTCCGCTCCCTCAGGCGAAACTGGCCTCGCCGTGCACCTCGTCCAGGTCCTCGAAACGCACGATGCTGTTGCGGAACAGCAACTTGACGGTGCCGGTGGGGCCGTTGCGCTGCTTGCCGATGATGATCTCGGCGCGGCCCCGGCGGCCACACTCGCAAATGCCCTCGGAGGGGCAGCCGCACGGTTTGTAGAATTCCTCGCGGTAAACGAACATCACCACGTCGGCATCCTGCTCGATGGCGCCCGACTCACGCAGGTCGGAGAGCATGGGGCGCTTGTCCTGGCGACTCTCCACGGCGCGGGACAACTGGGACAGTGCGATCACCGGCACCTTCAGTTCCTTGGCAAGGGCCTTCAGGGAGCGTGAGATGTCGGAGATCTCCTGCTCGCGGGAGTCACTTCCGGCGCGACCGCGCATCAGTTGAAGGTAATCCACGATCACCAGCCCGAGGCCCTTTTCGGCCTTCAGGCGGCGCGCCCGGGAGCGCATCTCCAGCACCGAGATGGCGGCGGTGTCGTCAATATAGATGGGGGCCTCGGTGAGGCGTCCGGCGGCGGTAGTCAGCTTGGGCCAGTCGGTCTTGGCAAAGCGCCCGGTACGCAACTTGGAGGAATCCACCCGCGCCTCGGAACAGAGCATGCGGGTGAGCAACTGCTCCTTGCCCATTTCCAGGGAAAACACCGCCACCGTCTGGCCGTGGTCAATGCCCGCCCGCTGGGCGATGGTCATGGCCAGGGCGGTTTTGCCCATGGACGGGCGGCCCGCCACCACCACCAGGTCGGAGGGCTGGAAGCCGGCGGTCATCTCGTCCATGTCGCGGAAGCCGGTGGGGACGCCGGTGACCATCTCCTGGCGCTCGTAGAGCTTCTCGATCATGGCGAAGCTGTCCTTGAGCACCTCCTTGACCGGCACAAAACTCGGCTGCACCTGGCGCTCCGAGATGGCAAAGATGCGGCGCTCGGCAAAGTCCAGCAGTTCTTCCAGTTCATCGGTCTGCTGGTAGCCGCGTTCGACGATCTCGGTGGCGGTCTGCACCAGTCCGCGCAGCACCGCCTTCTGGCGCACGATCTGGGCGTGGTAGCGGACGTTGGCGGCGGTGGGAATCAGCTCGGTGAGCTGGGCCAGATAGGCGGCGCCCCCCACCCGCTCCAGCCGGTCCTCGCGGCGCAGAAACTCGGTGAGGGTGATCAGGTCGATGGCTTCGCCGCGGTTGCTCAGGTCGAGCATGGCGGAGAAGATGTGGCGGTGCGCCTCGCGGTAGAAATCCTCGCTGGAGACCAGGTCCAGGGCGCGGTGTACCGCTTCATTTTCAATCAGGATGGCGCCCAGCACACACTGCTCCGCCTCCAGATTCTGGGGTGGCAGCTTGTGTACTGGCGGTTCGGCGGCCATTCCGTCATCCCCCCTGTCCGGCGGGTTTGCCAGATCCGGCCAGGGTGGCCGGGTCCAGGGGGGTGCGTTTGCCGCCAGTGCCGACGCGGAATAGCTGGTCGCCTTCGGCGTGCAGGATGTCCGGTCCCCCGGCATCGGACTTGAGCGCCGCCACCGCCGTCAATCCCATGGCCCGCAGGCGCGCGGCGGCGCGGTGGGCGTCCGCCAGTTGGCCGGTAATGGTGTAGACCGGGCCGGAGTCACGGGGGGCGGCCCCGCAGCGGTGCAGCGCCTCCAGCACCCGCTCCACATCGAGGGCGAAGCCGATGGCCGGCATGGGGTGGCCAAAGCCACCCAGCAGGTCGTCGTAGCGGCCTCCCCCCCCCAGTTCCATGCCCATGTCGGGGACCAGCACATCGAACACCACGCCGGTGTAGTAATCCAGGTCGCGCACCTCCCCCAGGTCCGCCAAAAGGTGTTCCCCCAGTCCGCAACCGTCCAGGGCCTCCATTACCGAGTGCAGGTGTTCCAGCGCCCCCAGGGCGTCGGCGCAACGGGTGAGTTCCCGCGCGGCGGCAAAAACCTCCTTGCCACCAATCAGGAACGGGATACGGGCGACCTGTTCGGCGCGCTCCGCGTCGATGCCAGCGGCGGCAAGTTGGGTGCGGATGGAGGGGGCGTCCTTGCGGGCGACGGCGGCTGTGAGGTGCTCCTGCGCCTCCGGAGACAGTTCCAGCCCCTCCAGAATGGCGCGGAAAAAGCGCGCCTGACCGATGGCAATGGAGAAATGTTCCAGCCCCAGGCCGCGCAGGGCAGTGATGAGCAGGGCCAGAACCTCCACGTCGGCGCTGTAACCGGCGGGACCGAGCAGTTCGACCCCGGCCTGAAACACCTCGCGCGGGCGGCCGCGATGGGCCTCGGAGTGACTGAAGACGCCGGCGATGTAGCCGTAACGGTGCGGCCGCGCCGGGTCGTCGCGGCGAGCGGCGGCCATACGCGCCACCTGGGCGGTGACATCCGGGCGCAGCACCATCAGGCGACCGCTGTCGCGGTCCTCGACTTTGTAGCCACCCTCCACCGTGCTCTGGTCGAGCCCCTGGGCAAGCACGTCAAGGTATTCGAACACCGGCGGCACGATCTCGCGGTAGCCCCAACTGGAGAAGATGGACCACAACCGCTCCTCCACGGCGCGCTTGTGTTCCGCCGCCTCGGGAAAGAACGACGCCACGCCGCGAGGGAGGGAGGTTCTGGCCAGGTCTGTCGCTCGGCTCATGGACAACTCCCCCGCATCCCCGGACGCCCCGGGGCGTCCGCGTCGGCTACATGGTTCACACCCGGAGCTTCCGGCAACCCGCCCGGCCACCAGTCGCAGCAGAAAGTGCGGTGTGTATGCTACAGGTAAATCTGCTTGACGGTGAGGATGTTGGGTACCGCCCGCAGTTTGTCGAGCACGCTGTCGGGCACCTTTTCGTCCACATTGACCACCGCGATGGCCCGGCCGCCCGGCGTGTCGCGGCCGAAATTCATCAGCGCGATGTTGATGCGGTTGTCACCCAGCACGGTGCCGATGGCGCCGATCACCCCCGGTACGTCACGGTTGGAGAGGATCAGCATGTAGCCGGTGGGCACCACCTCCACCTGGATGTCGTTGAGCTCCACGATGCGCGGCTCCTGGGTGCTGGTGAGCAACCCGATCACCCGGCTGGACTTGCCCCCGGCGTGGGCGGTGATGGTGATGGTGGACGCGGGAGCACTGATATCGGCTTCCTTCACTTCCACCACCTCAATACCCCGGTCTTTGGCGATGACCAGGGCATTGACGTGGTTGACGGTGTCACCCAGGATCGGCGCCAGCAGTCCCTTGATGGCGGCGATGGTAACCGGCGCCACGTTCAGGTCGGTGACCTTGCCGCGGTATTTCACGGCGACCTTTTCCAGCCCCCCTTCATACACCTGGCCCAGGGCGCCGCCGAGTTTTTCCGCCAGGGTGATGAACGGAGTCAGTTGCGGGGCCAGTTCCGGGCTGATGGAGGGGAAGTTCACCGCGTTGCGGATCACGCCCCGCACCAGATAGTCGGCAATCTGTTCGGCCACCGCCACCGCCACGTTTTCCTGGGCCTCGTGGGTGGAGGCGCCCAGGTGCGGGGAGCAAATGAAGTTCTCCAGACCGAGCAGCGGGTGCTTGGGATCCACCGGCTCCTTCTCGAACACGTCGAAGGCGGCCCCGGCCACCTTGCCGGATTTGAGCGCCTGAACCAGGTCGTCCTCGTTGACCAGTCCACCACGGGCGCAGTTGACGATGCGCACCCCGTCCTTCATGCGGGATATGGTGTCCTTGTTGATGAGGTTGTGCGTCTCGTTGGTAAGCGGCGTGTGCAGGGTGATGAAGTCGGAGTGCTCGTAAAGCTGCTCCAGGGTGGCCAGACCGATGCCCTGCCGCTCGGCCCGCTCCGGGGACAGGAACGGATCGTAGGCCAGCACGTGCATGCCAAACCCCTGGGCCAGGGTGATGACGTGGCTGCCGATCTGACCGGCGCCCACCACACCAAGGGTTTTGCCATACAGTTCCACCCCCATGTACTTGTTTTTCTCCCAGCGCCCCTCGCGCAGGGACTGGGTGGCCTGGGGGATGTAGCGGGCCATGGAACAGAGCAGGGAAAAGGCGTGCTCGGCGGTGGTGATGGTGTTGCCGCCGGGGGTGTTCATCACCACGATGCCGCGCTTGGTGGATTCCGGCAGGTCGACGTTGTCGAGGCCGGATCCGGCGCGCCCCACCACCTTGAGATTGCGGGCGTGAACCAACAATTCCGGGGTGACCTTGGTAGAACTGCGCACCACCAGACCGTGGTAATCACCGATGATTTTCGCCAGTTCTTCCGGGGACTTGCCGGTGATAACGTCCACCTTCAATCCCTCGCGGGCGAGGATGTCCACCACATTGCTGGACATCTTGTCACTCACCAGAACACGCAGATCCGACATGGTTGTTTTTCCTGTTCCGGCGCCGCCAGGGGGTGATCTCCCCCGGCGCGCCTGGGTTTTCAAGACAGTCCGCCGGGGCCGATCCCCGACCGGAGGGGGAGGAACCCTTACTTGACCAGCAACAGCTCCTGGGCCCGTTTGACGCCCGCACCCAGATTGACCTTGCCACCCAGGGTGGTGATGGCCATTTCCACCGCCGCGATGGCGATGATGGTGTCGAAAGTGTCGGCATAACCCAGATGGGCGATGCGGAAGATCTTGCCCTTGAGGTGATCCTGACCACCGGCGGCGGTGACGCCGTATTTGGTGCGCAGGGTTTTGTAGATGTCCTGGCTGTCCACGCCGTCCGGGGCGTTTACCGCAGTCACCGCCGAACTCGGCGTGCCCTTGGGGAACAGGGTCAAACCAGCAGCCTTCATGCCCTCGCGGGTGGCGTGGGCCAGACGTGTGTGGCGGGCAAAAACGTTCTCCAGCCCCTCGCCGCGCATGATTTTGAGCACCTCGCCCAGACCGACGATGAGGGACACCGCCGGGGTATAGGCGGTCTGGTTGCCCTCCAGGGCCTTTTTTTCCTTGGCGAAGTCGAAGTAGAAGCGCGGGCAGGTGGCGGTCTGGTTGAAGCGCCAGGCTTTTTCCGACACGCCCACGAAGGCCAGGCCCGGGGGCAGCATGAAGGCTTTTTGGGAGCCGGAGATGAGCAGGTCGATGCCCCAGGTGTCCATGGGCAGATCCACCACGCCCAGGGCGGTGATGGCGTCCACCACGCACAGGGTTTCGCGGTTGCGGGTGAGGTCGGCCACCGCCTTCACGTCATGGGCGGCGCCGGTGGAGGTCTCGCTGGCCTGCATGTAGACGGCCTTGAGGGTCGGGTCGGCCTTGAGGGCGGCCTCGATCTGGTTCACGTCCACCGACTCGCCCCAGGCGCACTTGATCTCGGTGACCTGGATGCCGTAGGCCTTGCAGATTTTCGTCCAGCGCTCGCCAAACTTGCCGCCGTTGACCACCAGCGCCTTGTCGCCGGGGGACAGGAAGTTGGTCACCGAGCCCTCCATGCCACCGGTACCGGTGGCGGCCAGAATCAGCACCGGCAACTCGGTCTGATAGAGCCAGCGCAGGTCTTCCTTGACGTGGGAGAACAGCTCGACGAAATCCGGCGAGCGGTGGTGAATGATGGGCGCCGCCATGGCATTGAGGGCCTGGGGGGGGACCGGCACCGGGCCGGGGGCGAGCAGGTACTTCTTGAGGGTCACGGACAGTTCCTCACCAACATTGGGAACCGGCGGCTCGCCTTGACTGGGGCTTGCCGACCGGGAAAAACAGACGACACGCCGCGCCGATCCACCTGGATCACCGGGTCAGGGGCGACCGGAGAGGCCCCCGCGCCCGCGCGCGCAACCGGAAAAGGGGATCATTCTATGATGCGGCGCCCGGTGCGGTCAAATAGCCTGGGGGTCGGGCAGGCCCGAGGAAGGAGGCGGCGCGCGCGGCCGCCCGTACCGCATGTGACCACGGGCGCACGACCGTGTTGCCGTGCGCCCGTGGTCAACGGGTCAATTGCCGGGGTGAATCAGCACTTCCACGCGGCGGTTCGCGGTACGGCCCTCGGGAGTGGTGTTCGGCGCGATGGGGCGGTCGGGGCCAAAACCCTCCGAACGGATACGGTCGGCGTCGATCTTGCCCACCTCGGTCAGGAAACGGGCCACCTTGTCCGCCCGCTCCGTGGAAAGTTGCTGGTTCACTTTCCCGCTGCCGGTGACATCGGTGTGGCCCGATATCTCCACCGTACTGCCGGGGAAGGCATTGATGGCGGTGACGATCTTGTTCAGCAACGCGAAATTGCGCGAGTCGATCTCACTCTGCCCCACCGGGAAATAAAAGCCGTGGGACCGGATGAGGATGTCGTCACGCTTTCTGAGTACTTCCGCCTCGGGCTCGGTGAACAGCGATTGCACAAGGTCGAGACGCCGTTGCGCTTCCGCCTGACGCTGCTGGTCGGCGGCACGCTGGGCTTCGACGGTGCCCAGTTCGCCCTTGAGTCGGGCCTCCATCGCCGCCATTTCCGCGTCCTTGCGCTGGGCTTCGGCGGTCAGTTGGGCCTGAGTGCGCCGTTCCGTCTCCAGACGGGCGGCCTGGGCGGCCCGTTCGGAGGCCGTCATCCGTTGAGCGGCATCGGCCTGGGTGCGCTCCACCTCGGCTCGGGCGGCGATCAATTCACCCTGCAACCCCTCGGCGCGGCTGGACAGGGCGGCAATTTCGTCCCGCAGGGCCCGTACCACACGCTTGTCCTCGTGGTTGAAGGCCAGCGGTGTGCCAAGCGGCTGGGCCACGGTTTCCAGTTGCCCCTGATACCACAGGATCATGTCCTCGGTGGTGTAGTCACGCCGTTCGAACTGCTGCGCCAGATCCACGATTTGTGTCGCGCGCGCTGCCAGATATGCGGCAGTGACCGCGTTTTGATCGGCCTTGGCCCTGTCGTCCCGGTTGGCATCCAGCACCGACAGCGCCAACGCCATTTCCTGCTCGGCCATGGCCAGGGTTTTCGGTGCATGCTTGCGGGCCCCGGCCCGTTCCGCGTCGGCAATCGCCTGCCGGGCCATGCCGATGGTTCCGGCCTTGACCACCACCAGTTCAATGTCCTGATAAGCCTGGATCAACTCCGGGCGCGCCTCCTTGGCACTTTCCAGGTCGCCCCGCTCCAGCACCGAAGTCGCCTTGGCCAGATCTCTTTCGGCATCGATGAACGCCTCGTTGGTGCGGCTGGCGCCGGCCTTGAGGGCACGGTTACGGGCCACCAGCACCTCCTCGAACACGTCCTGTGCGCGGGTTGTGACCTGGGCGGCCTCGTCCAGGGCGTTCAGGCCGTCACTGGCAATCCGGTCCGCGTCCGGGTTGCCCTTTCTGGCCAATTTTTCTGCGCGTGACTGGGCCTGGGTCGCCTGGGCGAAGGTTGCCTGGGCAAAAAGATCCATCTCGTGTTCACGCGCCTGGCCCATACGTTGTTCCAGCGCCGCTACCTGGGTGTATTGCTCCAGCACCTGCTCGCGGGTGAGTTGGGTCGATGCCGCGCAACCGGTCCCGGCAGCGAGCATCGCCGTAAGCGCAATGCGGGAAAATGTGACGGATCTCATCTGCGTGTCCTCCATGAGACAAGCCATGCGGCGGCCCCCAGTGGTGTGGGCAAGCAGGCTCGGTGGTACTGACTGCGATGCAATCTGCATGGTACGACCGCGCTTCGGCCGTGGGATACAAAAATAAATTGACCTTTTTGGCAACAAAAAACCCGCAATTCTTGTGGAATTGCGGGCTTGATGGACTTTCCGGGACGTTCCCGGATTCGTTAATGGTGGAGCTGGGGGGGATCGAACCCCCGACCTCATGACTGCCAGTCATGCGCGCTCCCAACTGCGCTACAGCCCCAAAGAGCTGTGTATTCTATGAGGCTGACCGGGGAGGTGTCAAACGATTTTGCGCATCTGCCCGTCCGAAACCGCCGTCAATTCGCGCACCAGCAAGGTCACCCGGTCCTTCAGATTGTCGCGCACGGCGCGGAATCCGTCGCTCACCAGATGGGGAAACTCGCGGGCGATGGAGGCCGGATCGGGCACCGGCCAGTGGCGGTGCGGAAGGTCCTGGAGTAACGCCGGACACTCGGCGGCGGCGCCGTCACACACCGTCACCACCTGGGTAACGCTGGCCAGATCCACGTCGGACAGCCCCTTGGCACGTTGCCCACCCAGGTCCACCCCGACTTCGGCCATGGCGCGGACGCTCATGGGGTGCAGGGTCGCAGGCCGGGTTCCGGCGGAGGAGGCGCGAATGGCGTCCCCCGCCAAGTGGCGCAGCCACGCCTCCGCCATCTGGCTGCGGCAGGCGTTTTCGGTGCACAAAAACAGAACGTGGTGCGGGGGTGGCGGACCTTGTGGCAACACCATGGTCAGAAATTCAGGTACACGTCGTCCTCGGCAATGCCGAGAACCTTCAGCCGCGAGCGCACCGCCTCCACCATGGGCGGCATGCCGCACACGCAGGCGGTGGTATTTTCCTTCGGCAGATCAATATCTTCGAGAATGTGCTGCACATAGCCGGTGTAACCGGTCCAGTCCGAATCCCCCGGTTGGCTCATGGCCTTGTAGACCTCTGCCTGGGCGCGCCAGCGGGCAATTTCCGGGCGGAACGGCACGTGGAAGAGGGAGCGTGCCCCGTAGATCAGGATCACCCGTTCGCCGTAGGCCGCGCGGTTGGCAAGAATGGAAAGCAACACGCTGCGCAGGGGGGCCATGCCGGAACCCACGCCGATCAGCAACACATTGCGCCCCTCCAGGTGCCCGGGTGGAAACCCCGGCCCCATGGGAGTGCTCACCTCGAACACATCCCCCACGCTGGCGTTGTACAGGGCACCGGCCACGCCGTTGCCGTCCTTGACCAGAAATTCCAGCCCGGATTCCTGATGGGGTGGGCTGGCGATGGCGAAGTAACCGGGCTTTTCGAACCCTTTGCAACGCACCTGCACGTACTGGCCGTGGATGAACGGCACCGGCTGCCCCGGGCTCAGCGTCAGGTGGCGCATGTTCAGCCCCTCCTGCTGCACGGACGCCACCGGCATGGATTGCCATTGCGTGGTCATGAGTAACAAAGCCCCCTGTTTTCGTGTTCCTTGCAGTTGTACCCGGAGCCACCGGGGCCTGTCCACCGCTTTTTGCCAATGCCGCAGCGGTTGCCCCCTTTCTGACGCCCGGTGTCCGCCCCTGCAATATCGACTCTGACGGGCAAGGAGTGGGTGGCGACGTGACCAGTGTGGGCAAGAATTTTCCCTGACAGAGGGGGCTGGGCTGGTATCCGGTGGATATGGCGCGCTCCTCGACGAACCCGTGTATGCGCGCTAATCTATGGTAAGTACAGGGAAATGGCAAGTGAAACGGCGCGGGCCGCGAGGGGGTTTTGCGCCCCCCCGCCAGGACGGCCCCGGTCTTGCGTGGGTATCCGTTATTGCCCTTGTATTGCCCGGATTTTTTCCGCGTCTTTTCGCGCCTGGCGCGTTAATCGGGATGTGATGCCGCAAACTCAGACCCAAACCTCGTGGCCGCTGGTGGATCGCCGTTGCCGCTCGAAACGCAACCGGGCGCGGCGCTTTGTGAACAACTACTGGCTGGTGCCGGTGGTCGTGATCTATCTGCAGTTGCTGGCGGCGGTCATCAACGTACCCCAGGGCAAGGGACTGGTGGAGCAGAACCGGGTTTTTCTCAGCGGTATCCCACTGGCCGCGCACATCGTCGCCCACGATTTTCCCTATGCCGCCCTGGGCCACGCCAAGGAGCTGCTGCACGCCGCCGGTACCAACCGGGCGCAACCCTCCATCGACCAGGTGGCGTTCCACGTGGAACGCGACAAGGAGGCCATTTACGCCTGGTTGCTGGATTCCCGCGCCATCCGCCACACCGAGGTGGGGGGGGTGGTGGCGCTGGACGACGGGGGCAGTGTGCGGTTGTATTCGATCCCCTCCGCCAACGGTCGCTTCCTCGAGTCCTTGCCGCAAGGGCAGCCCGATGCCCTGTACGCCAGCCTGAGGTCCCCCGGGGCGCGGGAAATGGTGGGGGTCCTGCGGGGCGAAACCGCCATGCTGGACCGGATCCTGGCCCTGTGGAGAAACCCGTCGATTCCATTGGAAGCCCGCGACGCCGCACTGGACAGCTTCCGGGTGGCGCTGGAGACGGTTTCCGAGGCGCGTTACGTGTCGGCGCCCCTGGAGTTCAAGGCCGCCCTCGGCCGCATGCCCGCCTGGCGCTTTGCCGGACTGTTCCATTTTCACAACGAGGTGGGCAGTCCACCGTCGGATACCGACCTGGAAGCCAGCCTGCGGGAGCGGGAATTTGTCTTCTGCCTGGCGCCGGACGGTTTCGACCTGTACGACCTGGAGAACGGCCGCGCCCAGGTGCGGCATTTTCATGTTGCCTGACCCTGCCAACTGACCCTGCCAACTGACCGCACTGGCCAGGTCAGGGACCCGCCACCCCCAATCCGCCGTCCACCGCAATCTCCGCACCGGTGATCCACGCCGCACGAGACGATGCCAGCAGCAGGCAGATGCCCACCAGGTCATCCACCTCGCCGATACGCCCCAAGGGCACCCGTCGGGCTGCACGGTGACGCAGGGTTTCTGCCGCCAACTCGGGGGACTGGCCCGAATGGGCGGCCAGTTCCGCCGCCTCGCGCTCCCAACTCGACGTCCACACCGGACCGGGCGACACGGTGTTCACGCGGATTCCCTCCGGCGCCAGTTCCACCGCCAGGGAGCGGGCAAAATTGGCCAGCGCCGCCTTGGCCGCGTGGTAGTGCGGCCAGCGACCGTCGGGACGCTCCACCCCGGTGGAGCCAATGCACACCATGTTGGGTTGTGCGGCGGCCCGCAGCAGGGGCAGGGCGGCGCGGGTGAGCCGCACGGCGGCCATGAGGTTCAGTTCCAGGCTGGCCAGCCAGTCGGCATCGGTGGTGGCTTCCAGCCCTGCGAACGGTCCCACCGAACCCGCATTGTGGACCAGCACGTCCAGACAGCCGGGCCCTTCCAGCAGGGGGGCCAGCAGGCCTTCCATGTCACTTGCCGAAGGTGACCGGGGCATTGTCAGGTCACCGGGCAGGGCGTGGACGCGGGCGCCGCGGGCGCGCAGGTCCCGCACCGCCGCATCAAGGTGCGCACCGGGGCGGGCGTTCAGGTAAACGCGTGCCCCCTCGGCGGCAAACCCCGCCGCCAGCGCCCGGCCGATTCCGGTACTGGCTCCGGTGATGAGCACATGGCGCCCCTCCAGTTGCAGGTCCACTCGGTCTGATTCCTGGATTTGGGGTTCCCGCCGGGCCAATTCCTGGGTACGGGGCGTCCGGATGGGTGGTGACGCGCGGTCAGTATGGTTGATACCTCCTGCCGGTTTCAACCTGACTTCATCCCCGGCTTCATCCCCGATATTGCCGTCAACCACGGGGGTGCGGATACCTTCCGGGGGCCGGTTTTCGACGGTGTTCCACGTGGAACGAGACAATTTTTGCTGTTTTTGTGTTTTTGTCGCCGATTTTTTGTGGTATCGTCATTTTTGACATTTTGCCCAGCGAACGTGACCACCCCCGGTGGCCACACTTTTGGAGGAGAGGGACGCATGGGTCACATCATCTCGGTTTCCAACCAGAAGGGGGGGGTTGGCAAAACCACCTCCGCCATCAACATCGCCGCATCCCTGGCGGTCGCGGGTTACCGCACCCTGCTGGTGGACATGGACCCCCAGGGCAACGCCACCAGCGGCGTCGGGGTAGATGCCCGCGCCCGCACCCACACCGTCTATGATGTGCTGGTGCGCGGCTGCGACTTCGATGCGGTGGTCTGCCCCACCGAACTGGAGCGTCTGTCCGTCGCCCCCTCCCATGTGGACCTGGTGGGGGCCGAGGTGGAACTGGTGACGGTCAGCGGGCGCGAACAGCGCCTGAAGCAGGCCCTTGGGCAGATTCGCTCCCGGTACGACTACATCTTTCTGGACTGCCCGCCGTCGTTGGGGCTTATCACCCTCAACGCCCTCACCGCCGCCGACGCGGTGCTGGTGCCGGTGCAGTGCGAATATTTCGCCCTGGAGGGGCTGGGTCAGTTGGCCCGCACCATCGAACTGGTGCGCCGCCAGCTCAATCCGACCCTGGACATTGCCGGAGTGCTGCTGACCATGACCGACCGCCGCAACAACCTGTCGCGCCAGGTGACGGACGAGGTGCGCCGCCACTTCGGCGCCAAGGTGTTCGAAACCACCATCCCGCGCAACATCACCCTGGCCGAGGCCCCCAGCCACGGCCGCCCGGTGCTGCTGTACAACGTCACCTCCATCGGCGCCCAGGCTTACCTGGAACTGGCCCAGGAACTGGTGGCGCGGACCACGGCCCCCGCATCCACCCCCTCCATCCAATACGCCACCGCCTGAAACGGGAGACCACGCCATGACCACCCGCCAAGCCTTGGGAAAGGGCCTCGACGCCCTGCTGGGAAACCTCGACCGCGCCTCCGCCAGCCTGCGCGACATCCCCCTGGAGCAGATTGTTCCGAACCCCTACCAGCCGCGCACCGTGTTCGACGACACCGAGTTGCAGGGGCTGGCCGACTCCATCGCCCGTCAGGGCGTATTGCAGCCGGTCACCGTGCGCCAGTCCGGCACCGGTTATGAACTCATCTCCGGCGAACGCCGCTGGCGCGCCGCACGCATGGCCGGACTGGCTACGGTGCCCGCACTGGTGCGCGCGGGCGACAACCTGGAGGCCCTGGAACTGGCGCTGGTGGAAAACCTGCAACGGGCCGATCTCAACCCCATGGAATCGGCCCAAGCCTACCAGCGCATGCTGGTGGAGTTCGGCCTCACGCAGGAGCAGGTGGCCAGCCGCGTCGGCAAGGAGCGTTCCAGCGTCGCCAACGCCGTGCGCCTGCTGAACCTGCCCCTGGAGGTGCAGGACCATGTGCAGGCCGGGCGTATCTCCGTGGGCCACGCCAAGGTGATCCTGTCGGCTCCCGGCGCCGACGCCCAGTGCGCACTGGCGAAGCGCGTCATCGACGAACAACTCAGCGTGCGGCAACTGGAGGCCGTGTGTTCCGGCAGCGCCACCCCTGCTGCCATCCCCGCTCTCGCCCCCGCCACAGGACGACACCCCGCGCCGCTCCCCAGCCGGGGGGGTGCGGCCACCACGGATCTGGGCCTGCAAACCGATCTGGCCCGCCGACTTGGCGTCCGGGTCACGGTGCGCGACGGCAAGCGCAGTGGCCGCATCGAAATCCGCTACAGCGGCCCGGAAGAGCGCGCCCGGCTGGTGGCCCTGCTGCTCGGGGCCTGAGGCGTGCGCCCCACCCCCCTGCATATTCTGGTCGCGGTGGACGGCTCCCCGGGGGCGCTGGCTGCGGTCGCCTCGGTAGCCGCGTTGCCCCTGCCGGAGCGCACGCGCGTCACCCTGCTGCACGTGCTTACCCGCTACACCCCCACCCACTCGTCCCTGCCCGAGGGGCTGTTGGGCGGCCTGCGCGCCGACGAGGATGCCCGCGCCAACGCCTTGCTGGACACGGCCCGGCACCTGCTGGAGCGGCCCGGGATCACCGTCGCCCAACGCGTCGCCGAAGGCCACCCGGCGCAGGTGATCGTCAACCGCGCCGTGTCAAAAAAGGTCAACCTGCTGGTGCTGGGCGCATTGGGCATTACCGCCTGGGCACGCACCCTGCTGGGCAGCACCTCCCAGGCGGTGATCAAGCACGCGCCCTGCCCGGTGTGGGTGGTGCGCGGCACCGGTGGCGGCGTGCCGGAACCGCGCCAGACACCGTTCACCGTGCTGGTGGCAACCGATGGCTCCGCCTCCGCCCGCAACGCCCTGAATTTCGTTGCCACCCTGCCGTTGCCCGCGCCGCGGGTGGCCCACCTGCTACAGGTGCTGCCATCCCTCAACGAGCAATTGAACCTGATTGGCGCCCCCCTCGACCCTCCGGTACTGGAGCCGCTGTACGAGATCGGTTCCTACCTGGAGCGCCGCTCCCACCAGTTGCTGGACGAGCAAGTGCATCGGCTTTCCCCGGCCTTCGCCGACGTGCGCACCCATGTGCGCGAAGGCGACCCCCGACGGGTCATCCTCGCCTGTGCCGATGAGCTGGACGTGGACCTGATCGTCATGGGCAGCCAGGGGCTGACGGGCCTCAAGGAGTTTCTCCTCGGCAGCGTCTCCCACAAGGTGGCCAAGCACAGCCACCGCTCCATCCTGCTGGTTCCCGGACCCGACACGGACGCCGGATGAACGCCGCATGTCCAGCACCATGACCCCACCCCCCAACGCCCTGTCCATCGCCGGCTCCGACCCCTCCGGGGGGGCCGGAATTCAGGCCGACATCGCCGTGTTCACCCGCCTGGGGGTGCATGCCATGGCCATTCCGGTGGCCCTCACGGTGCAAAACTCCGGCGGCGTGCGCCGGGCGGAGGCTCTGGCGCCGGAATGGCTGCGGGAACAATTGGCTGCGCTGCTGGCGGACATGCCCCCCGCCGCCACCAAAACCGGCATGCTCGGCTCCCGCGCCACGGTGGAGGCTTTGGCCGACGCCCTGGCCAAAACCCCCCTGCGTAACCTGGTGGTGGACCCGATCCGCCGCGCCAGCAGCGGGGCCGACCTGTTGCCGGACGATGCCTTTGAGCTCCTGGCCAAACGCCTGTTTCCCCACGCCCTGCTGATTACCCCCAACCGCGTCGAAGCGGAGCAGCTTTGGGGCCACCCGGTGCCCACCGCACGCGAGGCCGCCCGCTGTGCCGCCGACCTGTTGCAGACTGGTGTCCGCGCGGTATTGCTGACCGGCGGCCACCTGGACGACCGGGGCTACATCGTCGATACCCTGGCGGATGCCGAGGGCATCACCACCTGGCGCCACCCGCGCCACCCCGGACCCACCCCCCACGGCACCGGCTGCGCCCTGGCGGCGGCCATCACCGCGCACCTCGCCCACGGGTTACCGCTGCGGGAATCGGTGCGCCGGGCCCTGGTCTACATGCTGGAGGCGATCCGTTCCGCCACCACCCCGGGCCACGGCCGCCCCTATCTGGGGGACGGCTCCCGAACCCGGAGCGACAACCCAACCAACGACTTTGCCGAAGGTCACTAAAAAGGTCATCCGCATGTCCACCTCCGTGCCTCCACTGCCCCCCCTGTCCATCGACCGCGCCGCAGGTCAGGTGCTGATGATCGGCTATGAAGAGGCGCCGGACGCCGCGCTGGACGCCCTCGCCGCCGGACGCGCCGGGGGCATCATCCTGTTCTCCCGCAATGTTGCGTCCGCAGGCCAGGTGCGATCCCTCACCGAGCGCTGCCGAACGGCCTTTGGCGGCCCGGTGCCCATCGCCATCGATCAGGAAGGGGGACGGGTGGCACGTCTGGCCGCCGCCGGATTGCCCGCCGGTCCCCCGGCCCGTGCGGTAGCGGCCCTGGGACCGCAGGCGGTTTACGACTGGGGTCGCGCCACCGGGCGTTTTTTGCGCGACCTGGGGCTGACCATCGACTTCGCGCCGGTGCTGGACGTGGACACCAATCCCGACAACCCGATCATCGGCGACCGCGCCTATGGCCGCGACCCGGACAGCGTCATCCAGATGGCCCGGGCGGCCATTCGCGGACTGGCCTCGGCGGGCATCCAGCCGTGCGGCAAGCATTTTCCCGGTCACGGCGACACCTTGCTGGATTCCCATGTGGACCTGCCGTGGGTGCGCCACACGGAGCCGCGGCTGGAAGCGGTGGAACTGGCCCCGTTCGCCGCCTTGGCTGCCGAACTGCCCGCCATCATGACCGCCCACGTGGTCTACCCGGCGTGGGACGCGGCGGTGCCTGCCACCCTGTCGCGGCGTATCGTCAGCGGCATCCTGCGTCAGCAACTGGGGTTTACCGGAATAATTGTATCGGACGACCTGGAAATGGCGGCGGTGGCGCGCCTGGCCCCGGCCGGGGAACTGGCGGTGCGCAGCATCGAGGCGGGGGTGGATTTGCTGCTGTGCTGCAAGCGCCAGCAGGTATGGGAGGAGGCCTACGACGCCCTGCGTGCCCGCGCCGCCACCGACGCGGCCTTCCGCGCACGCCTGCTGGACGCGGCGGAGCGGGTGCGGCGCATCTGGTGCGGGCACGACCCGCAGCGGTAATCGCGCGCATCACGCAACCGGGCGGAGTTTCTCGCGCAACAGGCCGCGCCGGACGCTCCCGCCCTCAAATTGCCAACATTCGAACGGCGCCGGTTTTTCGGGATTGGGAAGGGTGCGGCCAGATTCGCGATGAGCCCGGCCTCGCCATGTGTTGTGCGCGATGACCGCTGCGGGCCGTGCCCGCGGTCTAGCCGATCTGCACCAGCGTAAGGCGGTTGGGAACCGGCTCGGCCTGCACGCGCACGCCGCCCCCGTAGGCCCCCGGACCGCGCATGTCCACGGCGTTCTCGGGGCAGATCACCTTGCACATATAGCAGCCGATGCATTTTTCTACGTCCACCACGTGCAGTTTGTCCAGTTCACCGGAGATGGCGTTGGTGGGGCAGACGTCACGGCACAGGGTGCAGCCGGTGCACGGCTCGGGCAGGATATAACTGCGCGGTCGCACCCCGGAAAAATCCAGAATGGTGTCGTCCGGGCATTTGGCCACGCACAGGCCGCAGTTGGTGCACTTGCCGTAATCGATCTCCGCCAGGTAGGCGTTGATGGTGATGGCCTCGTAGGGGCACACCTTGACGCAGATGTCGCAGGAGATGCAGCCCACGGTGCAGACCTTTTTCACCTCGCTGCCTTTGTGGGTGGAGTTGCACAGCACCTGCACCTCGGCCACCGCCGGGATCATCTGGATCAGATCCTTGGGGCAGGCCGGGGCGCACAGGGTGCAGCCGGTGCAGCGCGAGTCGATCACCACCGGAATGGCGTTCTCGTTCATGTACATGGCGTCGTAGGGGCAGGCGGACACGCAGGAACCCAGCCCCAGACAGCCGAACACGCAGGCCTTGCCGCCACCGGACACCAGCACCGCCGCGTTGCAGTCGTCCATGCCCTGATACTGGAAGGCGCGGCGTGCCTCCTGCACGCCACCGGTGCAGAAAATGCGTGCGTACTGCTTGATGCTGGCTTCGGGTTCCACCCCCATGATGGTCGCCAGAGCGATGACCGTGCCCTCGCCCCCCACCGGGCAGGCGTTGACCTTGGCAGCGCCGGTGTTGATGGCGTCGGCGCAGGGACGGCAGCCGGCAAAGCCGCAGGCGCCGCAATTGATGCCCGGCAGGGCCCCCAGCAGTTCCTCCAGGCGTGCGTCCACGGCCACGGCGAAGCGTTTGGAAGCAAAGCCCAGGCCCAGCCCCGCCACGGCCCCCATGCCGCCCAGTGTCAATATGGCTGCCAGCATGCGGAATGATCCTTTAGCCGCGCACCAGCCCGGAAAAACCCATGAAGGCCAGGGACAGGATGCCTGCGGTCACCAGCACAATGGCGTTGCCCTGAAATGACCGGGGCACCGAGGCCAGGGCCAGGGATTCGCGCAGACCGGCCAGCAGCACCATGGCCAGGCCAAAACCCACCGAGGCGGCCACCGCGAAGGTCATGGTCTGCAAAAATCCGTAATCCTTCTGCTGCACCAGCAGGGCCACGCCGAGGATGGCGCAGTTGGTGGTAATCAGGGGCAGAAAGATGCCCAGGGCCTGATACAACACCGGACTGCTCTTCTGCACCACCATCTCCACCAGTTGCACCAGGGCGGCAATGATGAGAATGAAACTGATGGTGCGCAGGTAGTCGAGTCCGAAGGGGGTCAACACCAGGCGCTGCACCAGCCAGGTGGCCAGACTGGCCACGGTCATCACGAACAGCACCGCCACCGACATGCCGACGGCGGAATCCATGCGCCGGGACACCCCCAGAAACGGGCAGACGCCAAGGAACCGCGCCAGCACGAAATTGTTCACCAGCATGGCCGACAGGGCGATCAGGGCCAGTTCAGAACCCATGCTCAGGCCTCCCCCCGACCGGGGCGATTCGCCCAGAAACTACCCCCGGCCACCATCATCCCGAGCATGATGAAGGCCCCCGGCGGCAGGACGAAAAGCAAAAACGCCGGGTAGCTCTCGGTAAACAGGCGCACACCAAACAGGCTGCCACTGCCGAGGACCTCGCGCACCGCGCCCAGGGCCAACAGCGCCAGCAGAAATCCGGTGCCGGAGCCTGCTGCATCGGCAATGGCACGGGGAATCGGCTTCCTGCCGGCAAAGGCGTCGGCGCGCCCCAGCACGATGCAGTTGACGACGATGAGGGGGATGAAAAGGCCCAGAGTCTTGTGCAGGTCGTGGGCGAAGGCGTTCATCATCAAATCCACCACGGTCACAAAGGTGGCGATGATGACAATGTAGGCGGGGATACGCACACCGCCGGGAATCACCCGGCGCACGGCGGAGACGGAAAAACTCGAGGCCACCATCACCGCCAGGGTGGCCATGCCCATGGCCGCGCCATTGACGGCGCTGGTGGTCACGGCCAGGGTCGGACACAGGCCGAGCATCTGGCGGAAGATGGGGTTTTCCTTGACGATTCCCCGGCGGAAATCGGCGCCCATGTCAGCCCACAGGGCGGCCCAGTTGGTGCCGGGCCGCGCGGGGATGGCCCCCGGCAACGCGACACCCCCGCCAGATGCGGCAGAGGTTATCCCGGAAGACGTCAGGGGCGAGGGGGACAGGGTCATGGTCGGTTCCGACTGCATTGCACTCCGCTGGCGACCGCCGGGCCGCAGACTCCGGCAGCGCCCCGGGACAAAAATCCCCTCCGTTCCACTGTAACCCGGCTCCGGCCGCTGCACAACAGACGGCACGGCGGGCGCGAGATGCCGGAATCTCCCGGCAAGTCCTGGCGCAAAGTCCCCCGGAAATTCCTCCGGAAACTCCCAGGCCAATCAGCTGCTTATCGGCAGAATCTGGCGCAGACTTCAAGGGCGCGGTGGACGGCGTTGGTCACCGCACGGGGGGTGATGGTAGCGCCGGTGAACTGGTCGATGTCGCCGCCGTCCTTGCGCACCGCCCAATGCGTGTTGTCCAGGGTGCGGCCACGCAGGCGAGGCAGCCAGGTGGGGTCGGTCACCACCCGGTCACCCAGTCCCGGGGTTTCGGCGTGGGCCAGCACCGCCACGCCGGTGATCTCCCCGGCGCGGTCCACCCCCACCAGAATGTCGATGTTGCCCGAATATCCATCCGGGGCGGTCACCGGCACCGCCGTACCCACCCACTCCCCCTGCATGCGCGCCAGGTACAGGGTGTAACTGCGGCCGTCGTCGCCGGTCACCTGCCGGGTGTCCTGATCGGCGCTGTTGGTGTGGGGCGGCAGTACCGCTCCCAGGGAGCGCACCAGTTCGCGGCGCTTCTGGTCGGCGATGGGGCCGGAGGTGAGGCGGTCGGTGACCGCCAGCACCACGGCGCCGATCACGCACACCGCCATCAGCACCACGGTCATGCGGTTCATCAGACTATCGGGGGGTTGGGGATTGGGGAAATTCACGGGCGTGGCCCCCCGTCGGTCCCCGCCCCCCGGCCACGCCGGGCGCCGTAGAGGCGCGGCGCGGTGTAGCGGTCGATGATGGGCACCGCGCTGTTCATCAGCAGGATGGCAAAGGAAACCGCCTCCGCATAGCCCCCCCACATGCGGATGACAATGGTCAGCAGGCCGCAGCCGACGCCAAAGATCAGCCGCCCCTTTGGCGTCAGGGGCGAGGTGACCATGTCGGTGGCGATGAAGAACGCCACCAGCATCAGTCCACCGGTGGCGAGGTGAAACTGGGGCGGCATGTAGCGGGTGGGGTCGTGCCACCAGAACAGCCCGGACACCAGCGCCACCGTGCCCAGCATGGCCGCCGGGGTGTCCCAGCGGATGTGGCCCCGGTACAGCAGGTACAGGCCGCCAACCAGCACCGCCACCACCGAGGTTTCTCCCAGCGAGCCGGGAATGCCACCCCAGAACGCCGCACCCAGGTCGGTGTGGGCGGCCTCACCCAATCCCAGGCCGCGGATGCGTGCCTCCTGCAACTGGTTCAGGGGGGTGGCGGTAGTGACCGCGTCCAACCCCCACCGCGACGGCGTGACAAAGTGCGTCATCTGTGCCGGGAACGAGATCAGCAGCGCCACCCGCGCCAGCATGGCCGGATTGAACGGGTTGTAGCCCAGGCCGCCGAACACCTGTTTGCCCAGACCGATGGCCACCAGCGCCCCCACCAGGCACAGCCACCACTCGGCGCGCGGCGGCATGCTGAGGGCCAGCAGCAGCCCGGTGACCGCCGCGCTGCCGTCGTCCACGGTGATTTTTTGCCGCATCAGCTTCTGGCAGGCCGCCTCCACCGCCATGCAGCCACCCACGCACAGGGCGATGATCCACAGGCCGTAAGCGCCAAACTGATACAGCCCCACCAGGGTGGCAGGGAGCAGGGCAATGAGCACTTCCACCATGATGGAGCGCACGCTCACCCGACGGCGCACATGGGGGGAGTAGGACAGGGTGTAGGCCACCTCCGGGGAACCCCCCGACGCCTTGGCGGCAGGTTTGGGGGTGGTTTTGGCACTTTCCGTGGAGGGGGTTTTGGCGCGTTTTTCCGCCGCGCCCCCAGGGGCAGGCGCGGAACCCGGGGGTGCGTGCCTTGCAGGGGCCTTTCCCGGCGTTTCAGAGGGGGGGCCGTCGGGCGGGGGGGTCTGGTTGTCGTCGGATGTGCTCACCGGTATCCCGTTTCAGCCCGTGATGCGTGCGGTGTTCAATGTTTTGTCTGTGCGGAGCGGCTTGCCTGGACCTCGGTCTTGGCAAAGCGGATCATCTGCACCAGGGGGCGATAAGAAGGGCAGACATAGGAACAGCAGCCACACTCGATGCAGTCGAAGGGGTGGTAGCGTTCGCTCTCGGCGAAGGCGCGCACCTCGGTGCATACGGAAATCATGTTCGGCAGCAACCCGATGGGGCAGACCTCGATGCAGGCGGAACAGCGGATGCAGGGGCGAATGTCGCCGCTGTCGATGGCGTCGTGGGGGATCACCAGAATCCCGGAGGTGCCTTTGATCACCGGCACCTCCAGGCTGAACTGGGCGGCGCCCATCATCGGGCCGCCAAACACCACCTTGCCCACCCGGCCGACGGTGCCGCCGAAATGCTCCACCAGCACCCGCGCCGGGGTGCCCAGGCGCACCCGCGCGTTGCCGGGCCGGTGAAGCCCCTCGCCGGTGACGGTCACGATGCGTTCCACCAGCGGTTTGCCGAAGCGCACCGCGTCGAACACCGCCGCGCAGGTGCCCACGTTGTGCACCACCACCCCCACGTCGATGGGCAGCCCGCCGGAGGGCACTTCCAGCCCGGTGAGAACGGTGATGAGCTGCTTTTCGCCCCCCTGCGGATACTTGGTGGGCAATTCCCCCACGCTCACCGGCACGCCAAAGCCCCTGGCGCCGCCCACGGCCTGAATGGCTGCGGCCAGCGCCTGAATGGCGTCGGGCTTGTTGTCCTCGATGCCGAACAGCACCCGCTCCACGCCCAGCACCCGCGCCACCAGACGCGCCCCGTCCACCACCCGGCGCGGCTCCTCCAGCATCAGCCGGTGGTCGGCGGTGAGGTACGGCTCGCACTCCACGCCGTTGACGATCAAGGTGCGCACCGCCTTGCCGACGGGGGGATCGAGCTTGACGTGGGTAGGAAAACTGGCCCCCCCCAAACCCGCCAGACCGGCCTCCTGCACCATCTGGCGAACCGTGTCCACCGGTACCTGATGGGGATCGTCGTGGCCGCTCAGGGGCAGCCACTGGTCCAGGCCGTCGGAGCGGATCACCACCGAACGCACCTCGCGCCCGGAGGGGTGGGGCAGGGTGGCGATCGCCGTCACGGTGCCCGACAGGGTGGCGTGTACCGGCGCCGATACCCGCCCGGCGGCGCGCCCGATCATCTGCCCGGTACGCACCAGGTCGCCTACCGAAACCACCGCCTCGGCGGGCATGCCGATGTGCTGCAACAGGGGCAACACCACCTGTTCCGGCAGGGGCAGGACTTCACTCGGCAGTGTGGCGCTGAGCTCCTTGCGGTAGGCGGGGTGAATGCCACCAAAAAAGGACCGGAAGCGCTCGATCATGCCCCCTCCGCCGCGTCAGTTCTGGCCGCCTCCGGTGGCGCCTCGCCGTTGTCGGCGGGGGCGGGGGGGGCCAGCCGCAATAGGGATTTGATCTCATCCATGAAGGCGTTCACGTCCTTGAACTCCCGGTACACCGAGGCAAACCGCACATAGGCCACCGGGTCCAGGCGCGACAAGGCCTCCATCACCTTTTCGCCAATGCGCGCCGAAGCCACTTCGGCCTCGCCGCTCTCCTGCAGGGACTGTTCGATACGCTCCACCTCGGCTTCCATCTGCTGGCTGGAGACCGGCCGTTTGCGGCAGGCCCGCGCCATGCCCGACAGCACCTTGCCACGGTCAAAAGGCTCGCGGCTGCCGTCCTTCTTGACCACCAGTTGGGCCACCACTTCCAGTCGCTCGTAGGTGGTGAAGCGGCGCGCGCATTTGAGACACTCCCGGCGGCGGCGGATGGCGCTGCCGTCCTGGCTGGAACGGGAGTCCACCACGCGGTCTTCGGGATAGCTGCAAAACGGGCATTTCATGGATGTATTGCGCCGGGGTGTGGCAGGGGTGTGCGCTCCGCAGGAATTGCACCGGTTCCGCAACGGACCCCGGTTCGGTCCCCCAGTATGCCCGAGGCGGGGCGCCGGGGGCCAGTGTCGGACCGGGACGGAAGCGCAGACGGCAGAGGGAACGCGGGAAACGCAGGGGGCGCGGAGGGCGGGGGCGGCCCGGAAGGGATCAGCCGGGGCCGGGGAAACGGCTGCACAGGGCGCGCACGTCGCGATTCACCTCGGCCAGACGCCCGGCATCGTCCCAACGCTCCAGCACCCGGTGGATCAGCCCGGCAATCTGCTTCGATTCCGCCTCGCCCATGCCGCGCGTGGTGATGATCGGGGTACCGATGCGGATGCCGCTGGTCACAAACGGGGAGCGGGTGTCGAACGGCACGCCGTTTTTGTTGAGGGTGATGCCGGCGGCGTCGAGGGCCTTCTCGGCATCCTTACCGGTCACATCCTTGCGGGTGAGGTCCACCAGGAACAGGTGGTTGTCGGTGCCACCGGAGACCACGTCGTAGCCCAGCCGCACCATCTCGTCGGCCATGGCGCGGGCGTTGGCCAGCACCTGCCGCTGGTAGTCGGCAAAGCCCGGTTGCTGGGCCTCCCTGAGGGCCACAGCCTTGGCGGCGATGACGTGCATCAGAGGACCGCCCTGCATGCCGGGGAACACCGCCTTGTCCACCGCCTTGGCGAACTCCTCGCGGCACATGATCATGCCGCCCCGGGGGCCGCGCAGGGTCTTGTGGGTGGTGGTGGTGACAAAGTCGAAATGCGGCACCGGGGATGGGTGCAGCCCCGCCGCCACCGGCCCGGCAATGTGGGCGATATCGGCCAGGGAAAATGCTCCCACGGACCTGGCGATGGCCGCCATGCGCTCAAAGTCGATGGTCCGCGAATAGGCGCTGGCCCCCACCACCAGCATGCGCGGGCGTACCTCGCGGGCGATGCGCTCCACCTCGGCATAGTCGATACGCCCGGTTTCGCGCTGCACGCCGTAAAAGGCTGTCTTGTAGAGCTGACCGGAGAAATTTACCGGGGAACCGTGGGTCAAATGGCCGCCGTGGGCCAGATTCATGCCCAGAATCATGTCCCCCGCGCTCAGCACCGCCAGGTAAACCGCCATATTGGCCTGGGAGCCGGAGTGGGGCTGCACGTTGGCGTGGTCGGCGCCAAAGATGGCACAGGCCCGCTCGATGGCCAGCCGCTCGCACACATCCACATGCTCGCAGCCGCCGTAGTAGCGCTTGCCGGGGTATCCTTCGGCGTACTTGTTGGTGAGCAGGGAGCCCTGCGCCTCCAGGGTGGCCTGGGACGAGTAATTCTCGCTGGCGATGAGGATGACCTTTTCGGTCTCCCGCAGGCGCTCGGCCTCAATGGCCTGGTAAATCTCCGGGTCGGCTTGTTGCAGGTTCATTTGGTTTCCAGATCGTGGATCTTGTCGATCCGGCGTTGGTGGCGACCCCCCTCGAACCCGGTGGCGAACCAGGCGCGCACGATGTTCAGCGCCGTGGCTTCGTCCACCACCCGCTCGCCGATCACCAGAATATTGGCGTCGTTGTGCTGGCGGCTCATGCGGGCGGTCATTTCGTTGTGGCACAGGGCGGCGCGCACCCCGGGAAACTTGTTGGCGATGATCGACATGCCAATGCCGGTGCCACAGATCAGCACCCCGCACGGGGCCGTTCCGGTGGAAACCGCCCCGGCCACCAGCATGCCGTAGTCCGGATAGTCCACCGACTCGTCGGTGAACGCACCCCGATCCTCCACCGGCTGCCCCAGTTCCTCGCGGATGAACCGGGCAATTTTGGCCTTAAGGCCCACTCCGGCGTGATCGGAGGCAATCAGAATCGGTTGTTCGGAAGACATCGGGTGCCACCCCTGCCGGAACCACAAAAAAAGATGCGCCATGATACGGGCACACGCCCACCCCGGTCAAGGCGGGCGGGCGCGGGGCGCGATAGGCCCCGCGACCGACCCGGACGGTGGACCGAGTTTGGAGTTTTGCCCGAAAACCGCGGCAGGCCGTGCGCTAAAGGGTGTCGGCGGGGCGGTGGGCGGCGTCCGACCGCCGGGTGCGGAAGCCGTGGCGCGCCCACCCCACCAGACCCGAGGTGGTGTACAGCACGCCGATGATGAACAGCGCCAGGTGCGGCTTGGCAACGATGGCAACCAGCACCAGCGCACCGGAAACCAGGTTCAGGAAGGGGTGCTCCCGCTCGCGCTGGGCGCCGCGTCCGTAGGGGACGTTGCTGACCAGCAGGAAGGAGAGGAAAAACACCAGAGGCAGGGCAATCATCGGCACCACCTGGGTGGGAATCAGGCCGTACTCCCCCTGGAACAGCACCAGGGTGCAGATCATCCCGGCGGCGCCCGGCGAGGGCAGGCCGGTGAACAGGTCGCTCTTGGTGGCCGGGTCACCCATCTGGCTGACGTTGAAACGTGCCAGCCGCAGCGCGGCGCAGATCACGTACAGGCAGGCCACCGCCCACCCCACCCGGCCGAAACTGTTCAGCGCCCAGGTGTACATGAGCAGTGCCGGGGCCATGCCAAAGGAGATCATGTCCGCCAGGGAGTCGTATTCCACGCCAAAACGGCTGCCGCCGCCCATGGCACGGGCCACCCGCCCGTCCAGAATATCGAACACGCCGGCCGCCACGATGGCGAATGCGGCCTGCTCGAAACGGTCGTGGAAGGCCGAAACGATGCAATAAAAGCCCGCAATGATGTTGCAGGTGGTGAGCAGGTTGGGGATCAGGTGAACCCCCCGGCGCCTGGATTCGACTTCGTGCATTCCGGTCCTCCCTCTCAGGTAGCGTACCGATCAGCTCCCGGCCGGAGTCTCTACCAAAGTCCCCGGCAGACGCCCGAGAACCGTTTCGCCAGCCGTGACGCGCTGCCCCGCCTCCACCAGCACCAGACTGGCGGGGGGCAGATAGACATCCACCCGCGATCCAAAACGGATCAGCCCGAATATATCACCTGCGCGCCCTTCTGTCCCCACAGTTCCCCAGCAGACGATGCGCCGCGCCACCAGCCCGGCGATCTGCACGAAGTGGACACTGTGGCCGTCCGCCGTCCGCATGGTCAGGGCGTTGCGCTCGTTGTGCTCGCTGGCCTTGTCAAAGCTGGCGTTGAAGAAGCGGCCGGGGATGTAGTTCACCGCCGTCACCCGGCCGGTGACCGGCAGGCGGTTGACGTGCACGTTGAACACATTCATGAAAATGCACACCCGGCGTGCCGGAGAGCCGTCCGGGTAGGGGGCGAAATCTACCCCCAGTACGCGCCCGTCGGCGGGGGCCACCACCAACCCCTCCCCCGCCGGAACGGTACGTGCCGGGTTGCGGAAAAACCACACCACCCATACCAGCAGCAGCACCCCCAGCGCCGTCAGTGCCACCCAGGCGAGGCCGCCGGGGCATACCGCCAGGGCGCCGCAAATGGCCGTGAACACCGCCGCGATGGCGATGAACGGATACCCCTCGCGCGCAATCAGCGCGCCCTCTGCCGTTGTCTTCACGCGACCTGCCGGGTGCGGGTGGAATCGTGCATGGCCGGGCGCCGTTTAGTTGCGTGCACGGTCGACGATTTTCGACTTGCCGATCCAGCTCATCATGCTGCGCAGGCGCTCGCCGACTTCCTCGATCTGGTGGGCCTTGCCCTTGTCACGCAGCTTGTTGAAGTTGGGCGCGCCAGAGTCCATCTCGGTGATGAACTCCTTGGCGAATTGGCCGGACTGGATCTCGTCCAGGGCTTTTTTCATTTCCGCCTTCACCGCCGGGGTGATGATGCGCGGACCGCGCGTCACGTCGCCGTATTCGGCGGTGTTGGAGATGGAATAGCGCATGTTGGCGATGCCGCCCTCGTAGATCAGGTCCACGATCAGCTTCACCTCGTGCAGGCACTCGAAATAGGCCATCTCCGGCGCGTAGCCGGCCTCAACCAGAGTCTCGAAACCGGCCTGGATGAGGGAGGTCAGACCGCCGCACAGCACCACCTGTTCGCCGAACAGGTCGGTCTCGCACTCTTCCTTGAAAGTGGTCTCGATGATCCCGGCGCGGCCGCCGCCGTTGGCGGAGGCGTAGGCCAGCGCGGTGGCCTTGGCCTTGCCGGAGGCGTCCTGGTGAATGGCGATCAGGCTGGGCACGCCGCCGCCACCCTGATAGGTGTGGCGCACCAGGTGACCCGGACCCTTGGGGGCGATCATGATCACATCCAGGTCGGCACGGGGCACAATCTGCCCGAAGTGGATGGAAAAGCCGTGGGCCACCGCCAGGGTGGCTCCCTTGCGGAGGTTCGGTTCCACCTGCTCGGCGTACACGCGGCGGTGGTGCTCATCCGGCACCAGCATCATCACCAGGTCGGCCCCGGCCACCGCCTGCGGCACCTCGGCCACCTTCAGCCCGGCCTTTTCGGCCTTGGCCCAGCTCTCCGAGCCCTTGCGCAGGGCGACCGTCACATCCACCCCGGAGTCGTTCAGGTTGCAGGCGTGGGCATGGCCCTGGGAGCCGTAACCGACGATGGTCACCTTCTTGCCCTTGATGTTGGAAAGATCCGCGTCCTTGTCGTAATAAATATTCATTCTGTACCTCCCGCGCCCCCTCGGGGCGCCACACGCACGTTGTCCAAAAAAACAAAACCCTTCAGCACCGGGTTCCCTCCCGAGCCAGCGCCACCTTCCCGGTACGGACCAATTCCTTGACGCCAAGCGGCCGCAACAGGTTGATCATGGCGTCGATCTTGTCCGAATCCCCGGTTACCTCCACGGTGTAGGAGTTGCGCGAGGAGTCCACCACCCGGGCGCGGAAAATGTCCACCACGCGCAGGGCCTCCGCGCGGTCCTCGACGCGGGTGTGAATCTTGATCAGCGCGGTCTCCCGCTGCACATAGTCGCGCCCCATGGTGTCCACCACCTTGATCACGTCGATCAGCTTGTTGAGCTGCTTGGTGATTTGCTCAATGACCACGTCATCGCCATGGGTGACGATGGTCATGGACGACACCGACGGGTCTTCGGTGGGCGCCACGGTGAGGGAGTCGATGTTGAAACCGCGGGCCGAGAACAGCCCGGCGATGCGCGACAGGGTACCGGCCCGGTTTTCCACCTTCAGGGACAGGATGTGCACCATGCGACTGTCCCTTTAATCCCGAAAATCGGCTGGAGTGGCGGCGGAGGCTTCGGCGCTCGCCCTGGCCGGGGATTTTTTCGCCGGAGCCTGGCCGGGAATGCGGTCCGGCACCGGCACCGGGTGGGCGTCGTCCGGATCGCTGAAGACCATCTGGAAATTGGCCTTGCCCGCCGGAACCATGGGGTAGACGTTCTCCGACGGATCCACCTGCACGTCCACGAACACCGGCTTTTTGACGCGGAAGGCCTCCAGCAGCACCGCCTCCAGCTCTTCCGGACGGGTGGCGCGCAGGCCCACAGCGCCGTACGCCTCCGCCAGCTTGACAAAATCCGGTGTGGCGGCAAGGTAGCTGTGGGAATAGTGCTCGTTGTAGAACAACTGCTGCCACTGGCGGACCATGCCCAGGTAGTGGTTGTTGAGGATGATCACCTTCACCGGCAGTTCGTTGATCACCGCCGTGGCCAGCTCCTGAATGTTCATCTGGATGCTGCCGTCACCGCTGACGGTGATCACCAGGCGGTCCGGATGCGCCGCCTGCGCCCCCAGAGCGGCAGGGAAGCCGTAGCCCATGGTGCCCAGCCCGCCGGAGGTGAGCCAGTCGCGACCGTTTTCAAACTTGTAGTACTGGGCGGTGAACATCTGGTGCTGGCCCACGTCGGTGGAGACGATGGCGTTGCCCTGGGTCAGCTCGTAAATCTTCTCGATCACTTGCTGGGGCTTGATGCTCTGGCTGGAGGTTTTATAACCCAGGGGGTGGGCGGCCTCCATTTCGGCAATGCGGGCCTCCCAGGTTTCCCGTTCGGCGGTGTCGAACAGGGGACCATCGGCCTCTTCCAGGATACCGATCAGGTCGGCCAGAACGTGCTTCACGTCGCCCACGATGGGGATGTCCACCTGGATGTTCTTGCGAATAGAGGTGGGGTCGATGTCCACGTGGATGATCTTGGCGTTGGGGATGAACTCGTCCACCTTGCCGGTGACGCGGTCGTCAAAGCGCACCCCCACGGCGATCACCAGATCGGACTCGTACATGGCCATGTTGGCGCGGTAGGTGCCGTGCATGCCGAGCATGCCCAGAAACGCCGGATCGGAGCCCCGGAACCCGCCCAGGCCCATCAGGGTGTTGGTCACCGGGCAGCGGATCAGTTCCGCCAGCCGGTGCAGTTCCGCGGAGGCGCCGGAGGAAACCACGCCGCCGCCGGTGTACAGCACCGGGCGCCGGGCACGGCGGATGGCGGTGGCGGCCTTCTTGATCTGCCCCTTGTTGCCCCGGATGGTGGGGTTGTAGCTGCGCAGATAGACGCTGTCCGGGTAGCTGAACTCGGTGGTGGCGAAGGTGACGTCCTTGGGCAGATCGATCAGCACCGGACCGGGGCGGCCGGAGGCGGCAATGTAATACGCCTCCTTGATGGTGCGGGCCAGATCCTCCACGCGTTTGACCAGAAAGTTGTACTTGGTGCAGCTCAGGGAGGTGCCGATGATGTCCGCTTCCTGAAAGGCGTCGTTGCCGATCAGGCTGGTGGGCACCTGGCCGGTGAACACCACCAGGGGCACCGAATCCATCAGCGCGTCCCACAGACCGGTGATGGTGTTGGTGGCGCCAGGGCCGGAGGTCACCAGGGCGGTGCCAACCCGGCCGGTGGAGCGGGCGTAGCCCTCGGCCATGTGGATGGCCCCCTGCTCGTGGCGGCACAGCACGTGGCGAATGTCGTTCTGCTGGTGCAGGTGGTCGTAAAGACCCAACACCACACCACCGGGATAGCCGAAGAGGGTATCCACCCCTTCGCGCTTGAGGCATTCAATCAGGATTGCGGATCCGGTCAGTTTCATGACGTTATCAATCCACACCCCCCGGGAGAGGGATGAAGCCCTGGGTCTGATGGCGTGACGCGTAACGGCGACCGCACACCGCCTACACCGTTGTGCGGCAATGACACACCGTGACGCAAAACGGCACGCTAACACGCGCCCCGAAAGATGGTCAACGCCGCGAAAAGTTCGCGGGCATCACACCCTACTGGGCAGCCGGTGCGGCCTCTTCGGCGGACGGGGCGACAACTTCCTCTTCAGCAACGGCTTCTTGGGACGCTGCCTCGGCACCCTTGGCCACCACCGACACGGTGATGGTGGAGGTGACACCGAAACCGAGATCCACCACCAACTCCTCGTCACCCAGGTGCTTGATCGGCCCGTCCATGCGCATCGAACGCCGATCCACCGGATACCCCTGAGCCGCCAGCGCGGTGGCGATGTCCTTGGCGGTCACCGACCCGAACAACCGACCGTCCTCGCCGCACTTGACGGTCATCACCAGGGGCTTGGCCGCCATACTCTTGGCAATACCCTGGGCTTCGGTGCGGCGCTTGTTGACGCGTGACTCGATCAGGCGCCGCTCGTGCTCCACCTGGGCGATACGCTTGTCCGTGGCGGCAATCACCAGACCGCGGGGGATGAGGAAGTTGCGCGCATAGCCCGGCGCCACGTCCTTCACGTCTCCCAGGCGACCAAGGTTTTCGACATCTTCCTTCAGGATCACTTTCATGGCCCGCACACTCCCGAAAAGCGCAAACAGAGAAGCGCAAACAAAAAACGGCTGAACAGCAGCCTGTCAAAATAGCCGGTAATGGTACGACAGACGGGGGGCCAAGGTCAAACACCAGTGGAAGATCTTGCGGAGAATATTCAGGACATACCTGGTGGGCGGATTTTGGCGGGGGGGGGAAAGGTTTTTTGTTTTTTTCATCGCCTCCGACCGGTTTCCTGTGAATTCAATCCGCCCACCCGCATTCCTGAATTCTTCTCCTCTCGTGTTTTTATAAAACCAGTCCATCGAAGCAGGGGGTGTTGACGGCGTGTATATCCATATCGACCACTGAAATTTCAATCACTTGTCTATGTCCTCCGCCTGTGGATGGGGCGCACACCCCGTCCACAGGGGAAAAGGGCCTCAAAGGCACCTCGGAGGCTTGAAGAAGCGCCTCCTTTTGGGGTATTTTCCCCCCAGCACTCTCCCTGCTTGGAGTCGGGGTGTGGGTAGCTTCCCGTTTTCCATGTGGACAAGTTTGAGTCAGGGATGTTTTCGGAATGAAAGCAATCGGTTCCGATATTTTGAACAGTCTGTCGATTCTTTGGCGACATGTGGATAACCGTCGAAACGACAACCGTTTTCCGGGTTATCCACAAGTGTGTATAGACATGGGAGAGAGGGGTGGCCGGGGTGTTTTGTGGGGAGATTTGTCGCGGGGGTTGTCGGGCGGTCTGCGTGGTCTGGGGGTGGTGGGGTGACTGACTCCGGCGTGACCAGCGTGGAAGATATCTGGCGCGCCAGCCTGGCGGTGATCCGCAAGCGCGTGAACGCCCAGGCCTACCACACGTGGTTCAGCGCCATCGCCCTGCAACGGGTGGAGGGGTTGGTGTGCACGGTGGCGGTGCCCAACGCCTTTTTCATCGAGATGATGACCGAGCCGTACTCGCCCCTGATCCTGGCCTCCGTGTCCGAGGTGGTGGATTCCCCTCTGGAGCGGGTGGAGTATGTGGTGTCCGCCGAACTCGCCAGTCTTGCGCCGGTGGTGTCCATGGCGGGGGTGGCTGGATATGCCGGTGGCGGGAACGGGGGGGCGGCAGAAATGCTTTCCGTCGCCGCCGCGCCGGGCGCCGTGGCCACGGTGGAGGCGAAGATGGCGGCCGGAGATGTCGCCGTGGCGAGCGGCGGAAAATCCGCCGCCGGCTCCGGTGGCCCCGCCATTGCGGGTCGTCTGGGGGCTGCCCGGGGAAGCGACAGCCTGTCGCGGCTGAACCCCAAATACACTTTCGAGCAGTTCGTGGTCGGGGCCGCCAACCAGTTCGCCCACGCTGCCGCACGCGCAGTGGCGGAGAACCCGGCCAAGGCGTACAATCCCCTCTTTATCTATGGCGATGTGGGGTTGGGCAAAACCCACCTGCTGCACGCCATCGGTCAGCGCGTCCGCATGAGCAACCCGGATGCCCGCATCTGCTACCTGTCTTCCGAGCAGTTCACCAACGAAGTGATCAACTCCATCCGCTACGACCGCATGGGGGATTTTCGCGCCCGCTACCGCAACAGCGACGTGCTGATCATCGACGACATCCAGTTTATTTCCGGCAAGGACCGCACCCAAGAGGAGTTTTTCCACACCTTCAACACCCTGCACGAGGCGCGCAAGCAGATCGTATTGTCCTCCGACCGGTTCCCCAAGGAGATGCCGGATGTGGAAGAGCGGCTGCGGTCGCGTTTCGAGTGGGGGCTGATCGCCGACATTCAACCGCCGGATCTGGAAACCAAAATCGCCATCCTGCGCAAAAAGGCCGAAACCGAAGGCATCCACATGCCCGACGACGTGTCCCTGCTGCTGGCCACCCATATCAAGAGCAACGTGCGCGAACTGGAGGGGGCGTTGATCCGCCTGGGCGCCTATGCCTCCCTCACCGGCAAGGAGATCACTGTGGATCTGGCGCGGCAGAACCTGCGCGACGTGATCCGGGTGGCCAAAAAGGTGTTGTCGATGGACGACATCCAGCAGTTGGTGAGCCGTTTTTATCACGTTCGGGCTGCTGACCTGAAGGCCAAGCGGCGCACCAAGGAGCTGGTGTTGCCGCGCCAGGTGTCCATGTACCTGTGCCGCACCCTCACCGAGCTGTCGTTCCCGGATATCGGACGCGGCTTTGGCGGGCGCGATCACACCACAGTCATGCACGCCTGCCGCCAGGTGGAAAAGCTTGCCGCCGCAGACGCGGCGTTTGCCGCCAACCTGGCCCAATTGAAGACCGAAATCGAGCATGGGGCCTGAACGGTCCCGGAGTTAGGGAGGGGTTTATGAAAGTCCGCATGGAACGTGCCGAGTTGCTGGGCGGCCTGTCCCGGGTGCAGGGGGTGGTGGAGCGGCGCAACACCGTACCGATCCTGTCCAACGTGCTGCTGGCGGCGGACGGGGAGGGGGTGCACCTGTTCGCCACCGATCTGGAAATCGGCCTGCGCGGCACCTATCAGGGCGAGGTGTTGTCGCCGGGGGCGGTCACCGTGCCGGCCCGCAAACTGTTCGAGATCGTGCGCGAGCTGCCCGACGGCCCCATCGAGATTACCGAGGAGGAGCAGCGCATCACCATCACCTCCGGCCGCTCCCGCTTCCGCGTGGGGGGGTTGCCGGCGGACGACTTTCCGCCCGCGCCGGAGCCGGAGGGCGAGGTGGTCCTGCCGGTGGGGCGCGAGGTGCTCTCGGCGATGATCCGCAAGACCTTCTTTGCCGTGGGCGACATCGACACCCGCTATGTGCTGAACGGCGTGCTGGTCACTGCCCAGGCCGACGAGGCGGGTCAGGCCATGGTGCGCATGGTGGCCACCAACGGCCACCGGCTGGCGGTGGCGGAGCGCACCGTAGAGGTGCCCGCGGCGCTGAACCTGTCCGCCATCGTGCCGCGCAAGGCGCTGGTGGAAATGAAAAAACTCCTCGACGAGGACGCGGGCGAGGTGTCCCTGGCCTTCACCCCCAAGCGCGTGGTGTTCCGCAAGGAGCGCCTGACCCTGGTGTCCCAGTTGGTGGAGGGGACCTTTCCGGCGTGGGAGAAGGTGGTGCCGGCGGAAAGCCAGAACACCATCACCCTGTCCACCCAGGAAGCCACCGCCGCGTTCCGCCGCGTCAGCCTGCTGTGTCAGGAAAAGACCTGGGCGGTGCGCTTTTCCCTGTCCGCCGGGCAGCTTTCCCTGACCGCCTCCAACCCCGAACAGGGCGAGGCCGAAGAGCAGGTGGCGGTAGCCTATACCGGGGATGAATTGTCCACCGGCTTCAACGCCCGCTACTTTATCGACGTGTTGCAGAACGTGGACGGGGAGTCGGTGCGGGTGGAACTCAAGGACGCCATGTCACCCTGCCTGATCCGGGATCTCGGGGATCCCGGCTACCTGTCCCTCGTCATGCCCATGCGCCTGTGACCGACAACCGCCGCGAGAAAGGGGGAAAACCTCCCGTGCAAGCAGAACTACATCCCCAGGGGAAACCGGCTCCCGCGCCCGACGCCTATGGCGCGGACCAGATCAAGGTGCTGGAAGGGCTGGCTGCGGTGCGCAAGCGCCCGGCCATGTACATCGGCTCCACCAGCATTGACGGCGTTCATCACCTGGTCTACGAGGTGGTGGACAACTGTGTGGACGAGGCCATGGCCGGCTTCGGCAAGGAGATCGACCTCACCATCCACATCGACAACAGCGTCACGGTGGCGGATCAGGGACGCGGCATTCCCACCGGCATCCACCCCACGGAGGGGCGCTCGGCGGCCGAGGTGGTGCTTACCACCCTGCACGCCGGGGGCAAGTTCGAAAACGACGCCTATAAAATCTCCGGCGGCCTGCACGGGGTGGGCATCAGCGTGGTGAATGCCCTGTCGGAGTGGCTGGAGGTGGAGATCCGCCAGCACGGCCAGGTGTTCCAGCAGAAATACCACCGGGGCGACCCGGAAAAGCCCCTGGAGGCGGTGGGCAAGACCGATCGTACCGGCACCACCGTCACCTACCGCCCGGATCCCCAGATTTTCGCCGAGATCGACCACACCTTCGACGTGCTGGCGCGGCGCATGCGGGAAATGGCGTTCCTCAACCGCGGCCTGACCATCCGCATCACCGACGAACGCACCGACCGCAGCGAGGCGTTCTGCTACGACGGCGGTATCGTGTCGTTCGTGGAGCATCTCAACGAGAACAAGAAGCCGCTGCACGCCCCTGCCTACATGGAGCGCAGCACCGACAAGATCGCGGTGGAGGTGGCGTTCCAGTTCAACGAGGGGTACGCCGAGAACCTGTTCTCCTTCGCCAACAACATCAATACCCGCGAGGGCGGCACCCACCTGGCGGGCTTCAAGGCCGCCCTTACCCGCAGCGTCAACGGCTACGCCACCCAGAACAACCTGCTCAAGGGGGTCAAGGAGGCGGTTTCCGGGGACGACATCCGCGAGGGGCTGACCGCCGTGATCTCGGTAAAAGTCCCTCAACCCCAGTTCGAGGGGCAGACCAAGAGCAAGCTCGGCAACAGCGAGGTCAAGGGGGTGGTGGAGAGTCTGGTCAACGAGTACCTTTCCACCTATTTCGAGGAAAATCCCCAGGTGGCCCGCCGCGTGGTGGAAAAGGCCGTCAACGCGGCCCGCGCCCGTGAGGCCGCCCGCCACGCCAAGGACCTGATCCGCCGCAAGAGCGCCCTGGAGTCCAGTTCTCTGCCCGGCAAGCTGGCCGATTGCGCCGAGCGCGATCCGGCCCATTCCGAGCTCTATCTGGTGGAGGGCGATTCTGCGGGCGGCTCCGCCAAGCAGGGGCGTGACCGCCGCAATCAGGCCATCCTGCCCCTCAAGGGCAAGATCCTCAATGTGGAGAAGGCGCGCTTCGACAAGATGATCTCCTCCGAGGAGGTGCGTTGCCTGATCACCGCCCTGGGCACCGGCGTGGGTCCGGACATGGAGCCGGACAAGGTGCGCTACCACAAGATCATCATCATGACCGACGCCGACGTGGACGGCGCCCACATCCGCACCCTGCTGCTGACCTTCTTCTATCGCCAGATGCCCACGCTCATCGAGCGCGGCTTCGTGTACATCGCCCAGCCGCCCCTGTTCCGCGTGAAGAAGGGCAGCAAGGAGTCGTACCTCAAGGACGAACGCGCCCTGGCCGCGCACCTTCTGGACCTGATCGTCTCCGACGTGACCCTGAAGATGGACGGCACCTCTCCCGCCGGCGGGGTGCGCCTGAAGGGGGTGGTGGAAAAGCTGCAGGCCTACGAGGAGCTGATCGGCCACTGGGAGCGCCGGGGTGTGCACCCGGCGGTGATGCGCGCCGTGACCCAGTCGGGGGACCTGTCCCGCGCCAGCCTGCGCGAGCGGGAGCGGCTGGACGCCTTCCTGGTCAAGGTCAAGGACTATCTGGACAGCCACTCCCGGGAACTGGCCACGCGCATCGAGGTGGAGGTGGACGCGGAGCACGAGTCGCACCGCATCGTGGTCCATTACCGCAAGGACGGCGTGCCGCGCCGTTCGGTGCTGGACGAGGCGCTGGTGGCGTCGGCGGAGTTCCGCCAGACCAAGGCCTCCGGCCCCGCCAAGGCGGGGGTGGCGGGTCCGCCCTACACCGTGACCCACAAGGAGGTCGAGCACACCTTCGCCACCACCGGCGAGGTGCTGGAATTCATCCTCGACGCCGCCAAGAAGGGTCTCTACATCCAGCGCTACAAAGGGCTGGGCGAGATGAACCCGGAGCAGTTGTGGCAGACCACCATGAACCCGGAAAACCGCACCCTGCTGCAGGTGGACATCGGCGACACCATCAAGGCCGACGAGGTGTTCACCATTCTCATGGGGGATCAGGTGGAGCCGCGCCGGGCCTTTATCGAGCGCCACGCCCGCGACGTGCGCAACCTGGATATTTAAACGGGGACCGCCGTGGCGTGTCCGCCTGAAGCAACCGTCCGAACCAACCGCGTGGCGCGCCCGCAGCGCGCCGCAACGCCAACAGGGAAACGTATCCCATGACCATGGACAGCCGGATTTCCGCGAACATCGTGGACGAGATGCAGACCTCCTACATCGATTACGCCATGAGCGTGATCGTGGGGCGGGCCCTGCCGGACGCCCGCGACGGCCTCAAGCCGGTGCACCGCCGGGTGCTGTACGCCATGCAGGACCTGGGGCTGGGGTGGAACCGTCCCTACAAGAAGAGCGCCCGCGTGGTGGGTGACGTGATCGGTAAATACCACCCCCACGGCGAATCCGCCGTGTACGACACCGTGGTGCGGCTGGCGCAGGATTTTTCCATGCGCTACCCGCTGGTGGACGGCCAGGGCAACTTTGGCAGCATCGACGGCGACTCCGCGGCGGCCATGCGCTACACCGAGGTGCGCATGCAGCGCATCACCGAGGAACTGCTGGGGGATCTGGACAAGGAGACGGTGGACTTCGCCCCCACCTACGACGGCTCCCTGACCGAGCCCCAGGTGATGCCCGCCAAGCTGCCCAACCTGCTGGTGAACGGCTCCTCCGGCATCGCCGTGGGCATGGCCACCAACATTCCGCCCCACAACCTGCGCGAGGTGGTGGGGGCGCTCACTCACCTGATCGAACACCCGGAGGCGGACATCACCGCCCTGATGCAGTTCATCAAGGGGCCGGATTTCCCCACCGCGGGCTTCATCACCGGCACCCGCGGCATCGAGGACGCCTATCGCACCGGGCGCGGCTCGGTGCGCATGCGCGCCCGCGTGGCGGTGGAAACCAACCCGAAAAACGACCGCCAGGCAATCATCGTCTCGGAATTGCCCTACCAGGTGAACAAGGCGCGGCTGATCGAAAAAATCGCCGAGCTGGTGTCGGACAAGAAGCTGGAGGGCATTTCCGACCTGCGCGACGAGTCCGACCGCGACGGCATGCGCGTGGTGATCGAGCTCAAGCGCGGCGAGATCCCGGAAGTCATCATCAACAAGCTGTACAAGTTTACCGACATGCAGACCAGCTTCGGGGTCAACATGGTGGCCCTGGTGGACGGTCAGCCCGTGTTGCTGGACCTGCGCCGCGCCCTCACCTGCTTTCTGGACCACCGCCGCGAGGTGGTGATCCGCCGCACCCGCTTCGAACTGCGTCAGGCCCAGGCCCGCGCCCACATTCTGGAAGGGCTCAAAATCGCCCTCGACAACCTGGACGCGGTCATCGAGCTGATCCGCGCCTCCGCATCCCCGGACGAGGCGCGCACCGGCCTAATGACCCGCTTTGCCCTGTCGGAACTGCAGGCCCAGGCGATCCTCGACATGCGCCTGCAGCGCCTGACCGGCCTGGAGCGCCAGAAGTTGATGGACGAGCTGGCGGAACTGACCCGGCGCATCGCCTATTTGAAGAGTGTGCTGGATGACAGCTCCCTGCTGATGGGCATCATCCGCGACGAACTGACCGATCTGGCCGAGCGCTTCGGCGACGACCGCCGCACCGAACTGGTGGGCGACGTGAGCGACATCTCCATCGAGGACATGATCAAGCAGGAGGAGGTGGTCATCACCGTCACCCACTCCGGCTACATCAAGCGCGTGCCGGTGACCACCTACCGCTCCCAGCGGCGCGGCGGCAAGGGCAAGGTGGCCATGGGCATCAAGGACGAGGACTTTGTCGAGCACCTGTTTGTGGCCGGTACCCACGACTATCTGCTGATCTTCACTGACCGTGGCCGGGTGCACTGGATCAAGGTGTGGGAGGTCCCGGAAATGGGCCGCACCGCGCGCGGCAAGGCTATCGTCAACCTGCTGCTGCTGGAGGACGGGGAGCAGGTGGCCTCGGTGCTGCCGGTGCACGAATTCCGCGACGACCGCTTCGTGGTCATGGCCACCGAGTGCGGCGTGATCAAGAAGACCGCCCTGTCGGCCTATAGCAACCCGCGTGCGGGGGGCATCATCGCCATCAACCTGGATGGTGGTGACCGGCTGATGGCGGTGCGCGTCACCGACGGCAACCAGCACATCCTGATGGCCACCCGCAAGGGATTGTCGATCCGCTTCCCGGAAGCCGACGTGCGGCCCCTGGGGCGTGCCACCCGCGGCGTGCGCGGCGTCTCGCTGATGAACAAGGACCGGCTCATCGCCATGGTGGTGGTGCAGGACACCTCCACCATCCTTACCGTCACCGAAAACGGTTTTGGCAAGCGCACCGAGCTGACCGAATACCGCGTCCAGGGGCGTGGCGGAAAGGGCATCATCTCGATCCGCACCGGAGGCCGCAACGGCGACTGCGTGGGGGTGTTGCAGGTGGACAGCGACGGCCAGTTGATGATCGTGGCCGCCAGCGGCAAGATCATCCGCATGTCGGTGGCGGACATCAAGACCATCGGCCGCAACACCCAGGGGGTCAAGCTTATCGGCCTGGAGGCGGGCGACCGCGTGGTGGCCCTGGCACCCCTGGCGGAGAAGATGACGGACGAGGCGGGGAACGACGCAGCGGCGGACGAAAACCCGGACGGCACGCTGGACACGGCCGCGACGGACGATGTGTCGGATGACACGGCGGAAAACGCTACGGGAGACGCTACGGAAGACGACTCGCCCGCCGGTGGCGGCCTGTTCGATGGGCTGGACGACTGATATGGCCCCGGTGGTGGGATGACCCCGGTGGTTCCCCTGCCCGGTACCCACCGGGAGCGCCTGATGGCGCGCCTGGAGGCCATTTTTGGTGCGCTGTCGCCCCTGTTGCGGGTGTTGCTGACCACAGACGGCACGGTCACCGAGACCCTGGCCGCCCACTTCGGCGAGGAGGTGGGGGTGAAGGTCGTCACCCAGGGCTTCCACCCGGCAGACGGGGAGGATTTTCCCGAACTGGCCCTGCGCCCCGGTAGCGTGGTGCTGGACCGTTGCGTGGTGCTGACCGGCGCGCGCAGCGGGCGGGCCTTCGCGGTGGCGGTGTCGCGCATTGTGCCGGCCCTGCTCCCCGGCGCCATGCAGGAGGACCTGCTGGCGGCGCGGGAACCGCTGGGAAAACTGTTGCTGGCGCACCGGCTGGAGACCTTCAAGGAGATCGTCGATTGCGGCGTCTGCCCCTTGCGGCACGCCCCCCTGCCCCCTGGCAACTTTGCCGCCGCCCTCAAGCTGGCGCCGGGGGCTCCCCTGGTGTGGCGCACCTATCGGGTGCTGATTGGCGGGCGGGCGGCCATGAGTGTCAGTGAGTATTTTCCGGAGAGCCTGGCATGAAGCCTCACCCCCCCCACTTTTTCGGCGCCCGCTTCACCCCCCCCCCCGGCATGGCGGCGCGTTTGGGGGTGGCGGCGGCGCTCACCGCGCTGCTGGCCATGGGGGGCGCCTGGACCCTGACTGCGCAGCAGGAGGAGGCCGCCGCCACCCCCGCCGAGCGGATGGCCACCCTGCAAAAGCGCGCCGCCGAACAGCCGCGTCCCGATACCTGGTTCGAACTGGGCCACCTGCAATTTACCCAGGGCGATGTCCACGGAGGTTTTGTGTCCCTGGCCAGGGCGGTGTCGCTGGCGCCGGTGGGGCACTATTCCCAAACCTATCTGCTGCACCAACTGGACAAATCCCCATACCGCTTCGATCTGTCCCTGCACGAGGACCTGCTGACCATCCTGCCCGAATTCCCGCCGCTGCTGGAGCGGCTGGGGCGCTTGTATCAGGGCAAAAAGGGCATGGAGCCGAAGGCGGAAAAGCTGTTTGCCCAATGGGCCAGGCTGCGCCCCGAAAACCCCGAGGCCCACGCCCGGCTGGCGGAGTTCTACCGCGCCACCGGCCGTGCCGGTGAGGCGCTGCCGCATCTGGAAAAAGTGCGCGCCCTGTCCGGGGAGAGCGCCTATGCCCTGCGGCGTCTGGGCACCCTGCAGCGGGAACTGGGCCATCTGGATGCCTCCGCCAGCGCGCTGGAGACGGCCATTGAACTGCCGGACCTGGGGCCGGACCGGGTTGCCCAGCTGGAACTGGGGCACACCCGCATGGCGCAAAAACGTCCCAAAGAGGCCGCAGCGGCCTTCCGGGCGGCGATCCAGGTGGATCCGGGCAGCGCCACCACGCACCTGTTTCTGGGGCAGGCGCTGACCGCCGCGGGGGACGGCAAGGGGGCCATGGCCGCATTTGCCGAGGCTCTGCGCCACGATACCCGCCTGCAGGAGGCGCATCTGGACCTGGGACGACTGCTGCTGGCCCAGGGTGACGCGAGGGGCGCCCTGCCGCACTTCCGCGAGGCCTCCAGCATCAACGACCGTGACCCGGACCTGCATTTTCTGGTGGGGGAAACCGCCCTTAAGGCGGGGGATGTGGCGCTGGCCCGGCGGGAGCTGGAAAAGCTGCGCAACATTGGCGGCGTCACGCTGGCCCACAAGCTCGACACCCTGATCGGCGCGCAGGCCCCGGCCACCCCCTGAGCCACCCCTCCCCCGGAGGGAGGCGATTTACAGGCGGCGCAGGAACTCCCGCAACGGCCCCGGCACGGCGGCGGGGATCTCGTGGCCGCCGGAAAAGGGCACCCACTCCACGGCGTGGCCGGCGTCCCGCAACAGCCCCTGCAACTCCTCGCTGCGCGGAAACGGCAGCGTGCTGTCCTGACGGCCGTGGCTGACGAATACCGGCAGAGGGGGGCGCTCCGCGTCCGCTTGCGCCGCGTTTATTTTCCGCGTGGCGCCTGTTTTCCGTGCTGCGTCAATTTTCCGTGCTGCCGCTTGCCAGCGCTCCCGGCACAGCAGGGTGGGGGACAGCAACACCAGTCCGCGCAGGCGATCGGGGCCGCACAGGGCGGTTTCGCAGGCCAACATGGCGCCTTGGGAAAAGCCCCCCAGCACCACCTCCTCCGGCGTGGTCCCGAAGTGGGCGCAGGCGGCATGAATCAACTGCGTGACCCGTTCCCGGGCCTCCAGCATCCCCGGCGGGGTTTCGCGCGACAGGTCCAGCCCCCCCTCCAGGCGTATTTGCCGTTCCCGCGCCGCCCAGTCGATGTGCCACCAGGCGCGGGCGTCCGCCAGGGGCATGGGCAGGGTAAGGGGGGCGGCGGGAAACAGGAAACGGCAGCCACTGGCCCCCAGAGGGGTCGCCAGGGGCACCAGATCGTCCCCCGGAGCGCCGTAACCGTGCAGCAGGATGCACAGGGGGGCGCGGGCGTCCCCTGAGCCGCTGTGAGGGCTCCGGCTGTCGGCCACGGTCACGGAGAGGCCGACCAGGGTCAGTGGTTGGGAGGGAACGGGGCGCATGGGACGGATTTTACATGAATCTCCGCACGACTCCCTGCACGACTCCCTGCACGACTCCCTGTACGATGCCCTGATCGGCCATTGCGCTCGGCCGGTCTTTTGCCGTTTGGCTCGCGCTTTTGCTACCGTTGCGGGTCGACCCTTCATTTTCGGGGGCCACAGAGCGGGGAGGCAGGGTATGGGTGCAATGGGCGGCGTGGTCCGGGTGGTGCTGGCGGCTGTCGCCATCATCGGCGTGGCAGGCGTGGCAGGCGCGGTGGGGGTGGACGCGGCGTGGGCGGGGGAGGTTGCCGCCAGCGCGCGTATCACCGCCGCCACCGTGTTCGCCAACGGCGCCGAGGTGACCCGCAACGCCCGCGTACAGTTGCCCGCAGGCTCCAGCACCGTGGTGTTTGCCGACCTGCCCCCGCTGCCGGAGGACACCCTGCAGGTGAGCGGCGAGGGAGAGCAGGCGGTGCGCATCGTTTCGGTGGAGACCCGCCGTCGCTATCTGGCCGAGGTGGCCGAGGCGCGGGAGCGGGAGTTGCGTCAGCAGATTGAGGTCCAGGAAGACCGGCAACGCGCCATCAACGACCGCATCGGTGCCCAGCGCGCCCGGCTGGATTTCATCCGCAGCGTGACCAGTTCCCAGCCGCAGGCGGCGCAGACGGCGCGGGAGGGGCTGTTGCGGGACGACCCGGCCAAATGGCGGGGGGCGTGGGACGCCGTCGGCGAAGGCACCGCTGCCGCCCTGACGGCCATTCAGAAGGAGGAGCAGGAGCGCCGCGTCTCCGACCGGGAGCTGAACCGCCTGCGCCAGGAACTGGCCCGAGTGGCCACCGGCAGCAGGCTGGTGATGGATGTGCGCGTGCAGGTGGTGGCGGAGCGCGCCACCCTGCTGCGGCTGGCCCTGCGCCACGCGGTCGCCGCCGCCTCCTGGCAGCCGCTGTACGACCTGCGGCTGGATGCGGAGGCGGGCAAAATCGCCATCGTGCAGCAGGCCCAGGTGCGGCAGCAGAGCGGCGAGGACTGGAACGGCGTGACCCTGACCCTGTCCACCACCCGCCCGGCCCAGGGGGTGGCCATGCCGGAACCCCAGCCGTGGCTGGTGGATTTTGTCGGGCCCCAGATCGCATTGAGTCCAAATGCCAAGGGGGCCGTGCTGGATCGGTGGCGGGAGCTTCCTGCGGATGTGGGGGGAAACCTCCTTTCCGTGATGGATGCCGACGAGTCCGCCCCCGCCCCCGCGCCGGTGGCGGCGGAGCGGGTGGTGGCCGAGGCCCGGGTGGCGGAGTTCACCGCCGCCTACGCCATCGACGGGCGCCAGGACATCCCGGCGGACAACGAGTCGCACCTGTTCACCGTGGCCGAGCACGCCGCCCAGGTCACCCTGCTGGTGCGTACCTGGCCCGCCGCGCAGCCCGCCGCCTATCTGTACGCCCAACTCACCTATGCGGGCGACGCGCCGCTGCCGGGGGGATCGGCCACCGTGTTCCGCGACGGGGTGATGGTGGGCAAGGGTAGCCTGCCCCAGGTGCGCCCCGGCGAGGAAATCAAGTTGCCGTTCGGCATCGACGACCGGGTGCGGGTGACCTACACAGCCGAGGGCGACCTGACCGGGAAGGGGGGCTCCATCCTCTCCGGGCGGCGCCGGGAGGTGGCGCGGGTCTACCGCATCGAGGTGGAGAACTTCCACGCCCGGCCGGTGGAGATGACGGTGTACGACCGCCTGCCGGTGCCGAAGAACGAGGAGATCCGGGTGCGCCCGGCGCGGGACAACACCCCGCCCACGCGGGTGGACGATGAGGGCCACAGTGGTGTGATGGCGTGGCAGCAGAGCGTTGCGCCGCGCGGCAAGCAGGCCATCCGCTTCGGCTACGAGGTGAGCTTTCCGGCGGAGCGGACGGTGCCGGGGTTTTGAAGGACGCCGTGGCCTTTGACACGGGGCGGTGAAGTCATATACAATGAAAAACCTTGAAATAAGTGGTGCGGTGGCCCTGCTCGGGGGGGAGGCCGTCTGTACCGTGACCGCAGTTGGCCAGAGTTCACTGGCGGAATTACTGGGGGATCGTCTAGCGGCAGGACAACGGACTCTGACTCCGTTAACCTAGGTTCGAATCCTAGTCCCCCAGCCAATTTTGCTCCCATCGTCTAGCGGTTAGGACGCTGCCCTCTCACGGCGGAAGCAGGGGTTCGATTCCCCTTGGGAGTACCAATTGACCCTCCGGAGACATCCGCGAGGGTCCACAAAAGCCCGCAACCCCCCCCACCCGGTGCGGGGGGTGCGGGCTTTTTGTTGTCTGGTGCGGCCCAGCCGGATGCATTGATTTTCCGCGGGTTCGAGGCAGCTCGCCGCAGCAATCGGTTTTTCCCGTTACGGCATGTGGAAAGTGACTGCCGGGGGTGCGTGGTGGCCGGAACGCCTCATTCCATGGAGGCGTGCGAACAATAAATGGTTGCCGTCCGGTTTCCGGTGTGGTATCTCTTGGCATAACTGCTTTGAAAAACTTGGTTTTGGGAGTGCTTCCGCTGCGTCGTGAGATGTGTCCGGCGCGGGAGCGGGCTGCCTCGTTTCGGGCGGGGGCCGTTGTCCCTCCCGCTGTCTGCGGCGCGTGGCGACGCAAGGCGGGCCGGTTTTCACGCCTCGTTGTGTGCGGATCCGGCCGCCAAATCATTTGAGGAGTACCGTGTGATGGGTAGTCGGTCATTCGCAGGGTCGGCGGGTGCGCTCGCGTGCGCGGTTGTGTTGGGCCTTGGCCTCTGGTCTTGTGGCGGTGGTTCGGCGGGGGGCGGCGGCGCACCCGTCTCCGGTGATCCGGTCCGGGAGGCACTGACCGGACTTGGAGTGGATACCACCCCTACCCCGCGGGTCGGGCCGGACGGAACCCCCCTGCCGGCCGACTACAGCCCATTGGGGGCCGCCTTCAAGGTGTCCCCGATGGAGGTCATGTTTGCCGGTTTCCGCCACGCTGCGGTGGCCGGCAATGACGTCACCCATGCCCGCAAGGTCAGCATCAACAACATGGTGCCGGCAACCTACAACCCCAACGGGACCCTGGCCAGCCCGGCATACTGGGATTCGGTGGACACCGCCGCCCACGGCACCGACCCGGACTGGGACCGATGGGAGACCGCGACGGTCCGCGCCGCCGCTGCCGGGGATTTTGACCTGGACGGGCGGGACGAGTTCGCCATCCTGTATTTCGACAGCGTGACCGGCTGGATTGTCCTTCGGGTCGTCGACGATCAACTGGCCGGTTTTGCCGTCCACGAACAGAACCTCATTGCCGCCAATTCCGTCACCGGGATCGGCGCGGCGGCCGCCGATACAAACGGCGACGCCCGCGACGACCTGATCGTCGGCGTTACCGTCAATGGAGCCTATACGCTGTATCGTTACCGCATTGGCGCGATGGCCGATTTTACCCTGTACAACTCCATCCGGTTGTTTCCCACCCTGACGGTTGCGGACTCCTGGGACTGGCGCATCACCGCCGGAAACCTCGATCTGGACCCGAGCGAGGAGTTCGCGGTGGTCATCAATCAGGCGAAGGGGACCGGTGGCGCCAGCGACTATTTTGTGTTCGACGACGAAGCTTCCGGTCTGGCGTTGCGGGATTTCGGCGAAACCTCGTTTTCCTGGCCGGGTCATGCCGAGCGCGTCGTTGCATCCGATGTGGCCATTGCCGACGTGGACGGGAACGGTGTCGGCAATCTGGTAATCGGCGGAATCAACGGGTTCAACACGCACTGTTCCAACCTGCCCGACTATGTTGTCGCGGTGTTTGACCTGGGCGCGACCGGACTGACCCAACTGGCCGCCACTCTTGGCACGCCAACGTATTCCGTCAACACCAGGTGTAACAACGCGTACCCGTTTCATATCCACAGTGCGTGGACCCACGTGGTGGACATGGAGGGGAAAGGAACGCAGAACATCGTCGTCAATCAGATGGTGTTCAAGGCCGATATCTCCCGGTGGAACGCGGATCCCAACACCTGGACCGGCAGGACCGATGTGGACCACGAGTTTGCGGAGGAGTTTCTCCCCAACTCGGGTCTCTTCCGTGGATATTACATGCGTTCGAACACGGCGGCGGTGGCGGCGGCGGACGTGACCGGAAACGGCAAGGACAACATCGTCCTGTACCACCGGTTGCAGCGTTTCGACAATGGCGCCTACTACCCCGAAGTACGCGTGCTGGAATTCGATTCCGCCGGGACTCCGAGGTTCCGCATCGCCTCCAGGTGGAATGTGGACAGCAGGACATCGACGCCCCCCATGGGCGCCCCCCTGATCGTGCCCGCGGACGTGGATGACGACGGCATGGTCATGACGCCGGTGAGCCACGAGCTTGTCTACACGAATCCCCTCATCCAGGCGGTACTTGCGGCACCACCGTGCAAATACGGCATTGGGCAGAATGTGGATGCCTGCTCCACCTCCTTTGGCCAGGGAAGCAGCGTGGCCTATGGCCGCGAGGGGGATACCACGGTCAAGGCCAGCATGGTCTGGGGGTGGGACATTGAAGTCGGGGTTTCCTGGATCCCCGGCGCGAAGGTGGGCAACAAGGCAAAGATTTCCGCCGAGCTGGGCATGAACTTCATGAGTTCACATTCGTATACCGTGGAAAAAAGCATCACGTACGAAAGCGGTCCGATGGAGGACACGGTGGTGTTCACCACGGTTCCGTATGATCGCTACACCTACGAGATCCTGTCTCATCCGGATCCGGCCATGGTGGGCACCCATTCATTCGTGATGCTGCCGCGGGAGCCGATCACCCTCCAGACGGAAGTGTGGTACTACAACCAGCAGGTCGAGTCCGGGGGGGGGGCTGTCATTGACGAGACGGTGCTGCCGCATACCATTGGCCATCCGGACACCTATTACACCGTGGCCCGGAGAGATGCGCTGCTGGCGCAGAACAATCCCGGCCTGAATCTGGCCGACCTCACCTCCAATTCGGTGGGCATGGTGAACGGGCCGCATTGGGTCAACGAAGGGGGCGGGACGGCCACCGCGACGCTGGACACGGTGGACGAAAGAATGCGCGGAGTCGGTATTGTGGTCGGTGCGTCGTATGAAATCGAATTTACCGGCGGCGGGGTTCTGGCCGGTTATTCGGTGGGGGTCGAGCACAACGACAACCTGACCAGAACGACCGGTAAATCCACGTCGTACTCCGGTTCGGTGGGCCATATCGACGCGGCGAACCACACCCAAAACAGGTACCAGTTCGGCCTGTTCACGTATCTTCACCACTACCCCTCCGGCGAGGAATTCACGGTCATCAACTACTGGGTGGAATAGCCCGCCGAATGGAATCACCCGTTCCGGTCCGGCCCACGATCCGGCCCGGCGTGCGGGCACAGGAGGCGCTGCTTGCCGGGAGGGTGCCGTCGCACGTGCCGGTGGGGATTGTCTGTGCCCCCCGGTCGGCGCGGTCATTTGGCGCACCGGGCCGACCGCAGGGCGCTCTCTCCCCGGAGGGGCTACACCCCCATGCCGCCGCTTTGCACCAGCCCCGCCGCCTTGGGGTTCAGGTAATAGGCCCGGGTCGGCTTGCCGCCGCGCTCGGTGGTAGGTACCGGAACCGACGAAATCCACGCGTGGCGCTCCAGAATCTCCACCGCGCGCTGGGCCGCTTCGCGGCTGGCCAGGCCGCTCCAGTGGCGGCGGTAGATGTCGCGCACCTTGAAGGGACTGGCCAACTCGGTGCCCACCAGCCGCTTGAGCAGGCTGCGCGCCCCCTCCAGTTCCGCCGCCTCCCCCACGCCGTACACGCTGCGCGCATGCGCCGTCAGCCACACGCACCATTGCGCGGCGCGCCGCGCCGGGGCGGCGGTGACCGGTCCGGGAATGTCTCCGGCGGCGGATTTTCCCTCCGGCTCGATCAGGTGGAACAGCAGGGCCAGAGCCGGCATCAGGCGGTCCTGGGCGGCCAGGTGCGCGGCTACCAGGGGGTCGTTCTCGGCGGCGGCGTGGGCCGCGTGCTCGCCACGCCAGCGGTCATAAACTCCCTGGGCGGCGGTTTCGAAGCGCAGGGTCGGTGGGGCCTCTCCGGCATGGACGGCGGGCAACCGGTCGAGGTGGGCAAACACCTGTTCGGCCCGTTCCCGCGCTGCGCGGTCGGCGGGGTGGTCGGCCTCGCGCATGGGGCTGGCGCTGTCCACCGCCAGCACCATCTGAAAACGTCCCAGCAGGGGGTCGGTGGCGCCGCGCTGGGTGGCCCCGGCGGCGTAGCGGCGCAGGGCCTGGGTGGGGGCCCAGCCGAGGGCCGACAGGCACGGGTTGGCGAAGTGCGCGGAGGCCCCGGAGGGCAGGTCGAACTGGGCCTCTGCGGCGCTGGCGTCCGCCAGGGTCAGGTACAGGTGGCGCTCCCCCTCGCGGCCGGGGGCGGCCAGCCCGGTCAGCCAGGCCACCACGTCGTCCCGCATCAGCAACAGGCCGCCAGGGGTGGTGCCGGTCAGTTCCGCCAGACCCCGCACGTCGCCGGTGGCGGTGCGGTAGGGGCGGCGGCGGGGGGGCTCCGGGAGGGTGGGGTGGCGGGCCAGCAGATCCTCCACCGGCTGCCCGGCCTGCCGGGCCTGACGCATTTCCTCGGCCCACAGGCCACGGGCGGCCTCCAGGGCGGTGCGGCGCGCCTCGAACTGGTGTGCCGCCGCCTCAAAATCGCGCTGGGCTGCCAGTTCCAGGCCGTGCAGGGGGCTTAAGGCCTCCTCCACCGCCTGGGCGCCGCCCGCCGTTGGACGGGGGGTGGTCAGCACCGCCCACAGGTTGGGGGTGATGCGGCGCGGGTCCTGCTGCTTGGGAGCGATGCCCAGACGTCGCCCGACCACCGCGCCGAGGGCGGTGATCAGGGCCACTGCGGGCAGGTCCGGTCGGCAGCCGCAGCGCTCCGCCACGTCGGTGGCGAAGGCCCGCAAGGGGGTGGGCAGCATGTCCAGGTCGAAGGGCACCTCCGGGGTGCCTTCCAGGGGCAGGGGCGAGGGCTCCCCGAAGCTGGCGGCCACCACCTCGGCCACCATGTGGCGCAGGGCCGGGGTATGGGGGTCTGCCTGGGTTTCCTCGTCGTCCGTCGGCTCCCCGTCGTCTTCTGCGGGTTCATGCAGGTCCGCAAGGCTGGCCATGAAGGCGTCCCCCGCCGTCGAGGCGGCATCAGCCGCAGTTTCTGCATCGGGTCCGGAGGCGTTTTCGTCCTCGTCTTCATCGTCCGAGAGCAGGCCCAGCCGCTGGTTGACGATGCGCAGCCAGTCGGTGGCATCGCCGCCGCGCTTCAGCCACCCCCCCACGCCCTGGCCGGAGGGCAACCCCGGCAGGCGCACCACCTCCACGGCCTGCGCCCCGGCGGCATAGGCCATGGTGGCGACTTCCTCGGTATAGGCGACGCCGTCCGGGGAGTTGTCCTGGCACAGCACCACGTCGCGCCCGGCCAGCACCGAAAAGTCCGAGGCCCGGACATAGCCGGTGCCCATCACCGAGGTGATGTGGATACCCACCAACCCGGCGGAGGTGGCGCGGAAGGCGTCCCGCTCCGAACGGTGGAACACCACCGGCAGGGCGGGGTTTTGCAGCACCGTGCCGACCCGGTACAGGGGCAGGGGACGGGGCACCTCCTTGAGGTTGTCCTGCCAGCGCGCGCCGTCCGGGGTGGGGCCCCACAGATTCGGGCGCGCCTGGTCGCCGTCGCGGGCCGGGCGCTCCACGTGGAACAGTGTGGCTCCCCGGGCGTCGCGGTAGGTGAACAGGGTTTCCCCCACGGTGCCGGTGGGCGGTGTGTCGCGAACCGTCACGCTGGTGTCCGTGGTCATGATGGCCTCCCCTGCTTGGTGTGTCCCGCCGTGGGCTGTGTCCACCCGGATATGGCGGCGGGACCTGTGGACTTCGGAACATCCGGATTTTGCGATGCCCGGATTTTGCGATGCCCGGCTGTCAAAAATTGCGGAACAGATCGTTCAACTTCTGCTGGCGCTCGGCCTCTCGCGGATCGGCGGCGGTGGCGTCCGCGCCGGGCGCGGGAGCCAGTTCGAAAAAATCGCAATAGTTCGAGCGGTCGCGCCGCGCCTGCCACTCGGCGCGCGGCTCCCGGCACTCGTTGTGCGCCGTGGGGGCGTGCAGGCGGCAGGCGTGGCAGGCGCGCAGGTCGCGCCCGCAACCGGGGCAGACGTCCTTGCGCGACACCGGCCCGGACAGGTTCAGCGCCTGACCGCACAGGGGGCAGGCAACGGCCCCGGTCGCATCTGCCATCTAGTGTGCCTCCTCCCAGTTGTCCCCCACCCCCACGTCCACCACCAGCGGCACCGCCAGCGTGGCGGCCTGTTCCATTTCGCGGCGCACCATGTGGATAAGGGGGTCCACCGCGCGTTGGTCCACCTCGAAGATCAATTCGTCGTGGACCTGAAGCAGCATCTTAGCCGAAATTGCGCCATCCGTCAGGCGCTGGTCCACGGCCAGCATGGCGCGCTTGATGATGTCGGCGGCGGTGCCCTGAATCACCGTATTGGTGGCGGTGCGTTCCCCGGCGGCGCGAATCTGGGCGTTGGCGGAGGCCAGTTCCGGAATGGCGCGGCGGCGTCCGTAGAGGGTGGTGACCATGCCGTTGCGGGTGGCCTCCGCCTGGGTGCGCTCGATCCACGCCTTCACCCCGGAATAGGTGGCGAAGTAGCGCTCGATCATGCCGCGCGCCTCTTTTTGGGACACCCCCACGTCCTGGGCCAGGGAGAACGCCCCCATGCCGTAAATCAGGCCGAAATTGATGGCCTTTGCCTCGCGCCGCATCTGGTCGGTCACCAGCCCCTCGTGGATGCCGAACACTCCGGCGGCGGTGCGGCGGTGGATGTCGCCCCCGGCGTGGAAGGCCTCGATCAGGGCCGCGTCTTCTGCCATGTGCGCCAGCACCCGCAGTTCGATCTGGGAGTAGTCGGCGCTCACCAGCTTGCAGCCTGGGGGGCAGATGAAGGCGCGGCGAATTTTTTTGCCCTCGTCGGTGCGCACCGGGATGTTCTGCAGGTTGGGCTCCGACGACGACAGCCGCCCGGTGGCGGCCACCGTCTGGTTGAGGGAGGTGTGCACGCGCCCGGTGTCGGGGTTGACCATCTGCGGCAGGGCGTCCACGTAGGTGCTCTTGAGCTTGGCGAACTGGCGCAGGGCGAGGATTTTGGCCGGAAGGGGGTGCTCGCTGGCGAGTTTGGCCAGCACCTCCTCGTCGGTAGAGAGGCCGGTTTTGGTCTTCTTGACCGGTTTCAGCCCCAGTTTTTCGAACAGGATGACCTGCAACTGCTTGGGGGAGGCGACGTTGAACTCCTCTCCGGCCAGGGCGTGGATGTCCCGCTCCAGGGCGGTGATCTGCTCCCCCATGTCGCGGCTGATGGCGGCAAGCCAGGGGATGTCCACCAGAAAGCCGGTGGCCTCCATGCGCGCCAGCACCGGGAGCAGGGGCATTTCCAGGTCGTAAAACAGCTCCTCCAGCCCGTTGTCCTTCAGTTGCGGGGCCAGGGTCTGCTTCAGGCACAGGGCGATTTCCGCATCCTCCGCCGCGTAGCGGGTGGCCACGTCCACCGCCACCTCGGCGAAGGGTATCTGGCGCGCCCCCTTGCCGGTCACTTCCTCATAGGGGATGGTGCGGTGGTTGAGGTATTCCAGCGCCAGGTTGTCCAGGCCGTGGCTGCGGCGGTTGGGGGCCAGCAGGTAGGCAGCCAGCATGGTGTCGAAGCGCACCCCGCGCAGGGTGACTCCGGCGCGGCGCAGCACGTTCAGGTCGTATTTGAGGTTCTGCCCCACCTTGGCGACGGTGTCCGACTCCAGCAGGGGGCGCAGGATGTCCAGGGCGGTCTGCCGGTCCATTTGCCCGCTGTCCCCGTGCTGTCCCCCGTCGCCCGCGTGGGCCACCGGCACATAAAAACCCTCGCCGGGGGCGAGGGACAGGGCGATGCCGACGACGTCGGCCTGCAGCGGATCCAGCCCGGTGGTTTCCAGATCGACGCTGACCTCCCCCAGTGTGGTGGCGCGGGCGGCGATGTGGGCCAGGCGGCGCGGCTCGGTGACGGTGCGGTAGTCCTTGCCGGCGCTGGCGGCGCTGGCGGTGGGGGCGGCCACGGTGCCGAGCAGGCTGGTAAATTCCAGCTCCCGGTACAGGGCGGTCAGGGCCTCGGCGTCCGGCTCCCCCACATGGGCGCGGGTGAAGTCCAGCTCCAGGGGCACGTCGGTGTCGATGGTGACCAATTGCCGCGACAGGCGCGCCAGTTCGGCGTGCTCCCGCACCTTGGCCTGCACCCCTTTGGCCTTGATCTGCTCCACCCCGGCCAGCACCCCCTCCAGGGTGTGGAACTGCTCGATGAGCTTTTTGGCGGTCACCTCGCCCACGCCGGGGATGCCGGGGACGTTGTCGGAGGTGTCGCCCATCAGCCCCATGACGTCGATCACCCGCTGTGGCTCGACGCCGAATTTTTCCAGCACCTCGGGGGCGCCGGAGTATTTGTCCTTCATGGCGTCGTAGAGGCGCACGGCGGGGTTGACCAGCTGCATCATGTCCTTGTCGCCGGAGACGATGGTCACCTGGTAGCCGACGGCCTCGGCGCGCCGCGCCAGGGTACCGATGAGGTCGTCGGCCTCGAAGCCGGAGAGCTCCGCCACCGGGATGTTCATGGCCGCCACCAGACGGCGGATGTAGGGCAGCTGCACCACCAGTTCGTCGGGCATTTTCTGGCGTGTGGACTTGTAGTCCGCATAGCGTTCGTGACGGAAGTTGCGGCCGGGGGCGTCGAAGCAGGCGATCAGGGCGTCGGGCTGGTGCTCGGCGCGCAGCTTGTTGAGGATGGTGATGAAACCGTACACGGCGTTGGTGGGCAGCCCGGCGCGGGTGGTGAAGCCGCGCAGGGCAAAGAAAGCGCGGTAGATCTGGGCGCTGGCGTCCAGCAGGTAGAGGCTGGGGCGGGGCGCGGCGGCGGGTTCGGGCGCGGCGGCAGGCTGGGGGGGGGGGGCAAACGGGTTCATGGGGTGGATGATACGGACCCGGAGGGACGGGGGCAAACTGGCGGCGGGACGGTCAGGCGTGGTCCCCGTCTTCGCCCTCCCCTTCCAGACCGTAGCGGGCCAGCTTGCGGTACAGGGTTTTGCGGTCGATGCCCAGGCGGTGGGCGGCAACGGTGCGGTGGCCGCCGCAGTCGGCCAGCACCTTGAGGATGTAGTGCCGTTCCAGCGCATCCAGACTCAGGGTGCCCGCCAGCGCCGCGGCGGGCAGCATCCCGGTGGCGGGGGGGGGGCTTGTCGCGGATTCCCTGTCCGGCGCGTCCCCCGCCGCTCCGGGGGGCGCGTCGGTGTGGCGGCGCAGGGGGTGGGGGGATTCCGGCGGGACCATGGGCAAATCCTCGGCGCCGATGCGCGGACCCCGGCACAGGATCACCGCCCGCTCCAGGGCGTTGGCCAGTTCGCGGATGTTGCCCGGCCAGGGGTGCGCGGCCAGTTGCTCCAGGGCGGCGGACTCCAGCCCCGCCACGGGTTTGCCGTTGTCGTGGGCAAAGCGCGCCACCAGTGCCTCCGCCAGCAGGGGGATGTCCTCGGTCCGTTGGCGCAGGGGCGGCAGGTGGATGGGGATGACGTTAAGGCGCCAGTACAGGTCGTCACGGAAGCGGCCCGCCTCCACGGCGGCCTTGAGGTCGGTGTTGGTGGCGGCGACGATGCGCACGTCCACGGGGATCTCGCGGGTGTCCCCCAGGCGCCGCACCACCCGCTCCTGCAGGACGCGCAGCAGCTTGCCCTGTAAAATCAGGGGGATTTCCCCCACCTCGTCCAGAAACAGGGTGCCGCCGGCGGCGTGCTCGAACAGCCCCTTGCGGTCCTCGCGGGCATCGGTGTAGGCCCCCTTGCGGGCGCCGAACAGTTCGCCCTCCATGAGGGATTCGGGAATCGCCGCGCAGTTGACCGGCACCAGGGGGCCGCCGCGGCGGGATTCGGCATGCAGGGCGCGGGCGGCCATTTCCTTGCCGGTACCGGATTCGCCGGTGAGCAGCACGCTGGCGGGGCTGGCCGCCACCTGACGGATGTGGTCGAACACCCGGCGCATGGCGGCCGAGGCGCCGAGCATGCCGTGAAAGCGGCTGTCCGGCCCCCCCGCCAGCCGCCGCAACTGGTTTTTGAGGCCGATTTTTTCGGCGGCGCGCCGCACCACCGCGAGGATCGCCTCGGTCTTGAACGGTTTGGTGATGTAGTCGTAAGCGCCGCCCTGAATCGCCTCGATGGCGGTGTCGATGGAGCCGAAGGCGGTGATCATCACCACGTCGGTGCGGGGGTGGGCGGCACGGATTTCGGCCAATAACTCCATGCCGCTCATGCCGTGCATGCGCAGGTCGGTGATGACCAGCGGAAAATGCACCGAGTTCATCATCCACAGGGCCTCCCGCCCGCCCTGGGCGGTGCGCGCGGTGTAGCCCTCGTGGCCGAGGATTTCGGCCAGCAGTTCGGCCATTTCCGGGTCGTCGTCCACCACCAGCACGCGCAGGGTGAGGGGTTCGGCCTGCGGGTGGTCTCCGGCCGGGGGCAGGGGAAAGGGCGGGGTGGCCGCGCTCATGGGGTGGTCTCCTCTGGCGGTGGCGGCGTGGCGCGGGCCGCTGGCGGACCGGTCCGGGATTCTCCCGGAGTCTCGCCCGGAGTTTCGCCCTGGGGCAGATAGACGGCAAAAACGGCGCCCCTTCCCGGCTGGCTGTCCACCTCGATCCAGCCATCATGGGCGGTGACGATGCCGTGGCACACGGTCAGCCCCATGCCGGTGCCCTTGCCCGGTTCCTTGGTGGTGAAGAAGGGGTCGAAAATGTGGGCGCGCACCGCTTCGTTCATGCCGGGGCCGGTGTCGGCCACCTCCAGCCGCACCCACGGGGTGGCGCCGCGTTCCGCCACGCACAGGGTGCGGGCGCTGACGGTGATGGCGCCGCCGCTGACCAGCGCGTGCTGGGCGTTGACCAGCAGGTTCATGGCCACCTGCTGCACCTGATCCGGGTCGGCCAGCAGGTGCAGGTCGTCGGGGATGTCCAGCCGGAGCACAATACCGGCGCGTTCCAGGGGGTGGGCGAGCAGGTCGGCGACCCCCGACAGCACCGCCGCCAGTTGCACGTGGCGGCGCTCCGGCGGGCGCTTGCGGGCAAACACCAGCATCTGCTGAACGATGCCCGAGATGCGGTCGATCTGGGCCACGATGCGCTCCAGGTGGCGGCGCAGGGCGTCGTCCTCGGGCAGCTTTTTGAGGACAAATTCGGCGCGGCCGCTGATGACGTTGAGGGGGGTGCCGATCTCGTGGGCGAGGCCCGCCGCAAGCTGGCCGATGGTGGCGAGCTTTTCGGCGTGCTGCAACTGCTCCGTCAGGCGCGCCTGTTCGGTGCGGTCGTCCACCGCCAGCACCGCGCCGAACACCGCGCCGGAGGGGTCGAGCAGGGCGCGGCCGCGCACGTCCAGCACGCGCTCGCCCACCCGTTCCGCCCGGTGACGCAGGCCGGGCAGGGAGAACTGGCGGGCTTCCCCGGCCAGCAGGGCGTGGCTGGCCGCCACCACCTCGCGGGGCAGCACCAGGGGGCTGAGACCGGCCAGGGGGCGGCCCACGGCCTCCTCCGGGGGCACCGCGTAACGCATGGCCATGGCCGCGTTCCAGGTGGTGACGGTGCCGTCCGGGTCCAGCCCCACCACACCGCTGAAAATGTTCTGCACGATGCTGCGTTCGTACTCCCGCTCCCGCACCAGTTCGGAGGTCTGGCCCTGAATGGTGGCGGCCATGTCGTTGAAGCGCCCGGCCAGCAGGCCGATCTCCCCCGGCTCGGGGTGCTGGTGGCGCGCGGCGCGGTCGCCTTCGCCAAAGCGCTGCACGGTGCGGGTCAGGCGCGCCAGGGGAAACGCCACGTTGAGGCGCGACAAGTGCGAGACGATCAGCAGCAGGGCCAGGGTGATCACCGCCACCATGGCGATGTCCACGTTGCGGGTGCGGAACAGGGCGGCGTCCTCTTCGGCCCCGGCCAGCATCAGGGTGAGGTGTTTGTGGCCCCCCAGCGGGGCGGTGTAGATCAGGGCGGGGGGGCGGGAGTTGGGCAAGAAGCGGTGTTGGGGCAGGTCTGCCGTCTGCCCGGCCGCTTGCCCGCCGGATGCGGTGTTGACCATCCGGGCGTCGGCGGCGGGGTCGGCGGTGGCGCCGGGGCCGGGCCACTCCGCCAGGGTCTCCCCGGCGGCGTCGGTGATGCGCAGCCACACCAGCCCCGCGTCACCGGAGGCCGCCTGGGCGACGTGGGCCAGTTGCTCCGGGCCAAGACCGCTGGTGTGGGCTGCGGCGAGGATATCGGCAAGCTCCCCGGCATGGCGCAGCAGGGCCGCGCGCACATAGCGCCCCTGCTCCAGCAGGTAGTAGGAGCCGTAGCCGATGCCCACCAGCACCAGCACGGCGCCCACACCGATGGTGAGTTTGGTGCCGACCCGCATTGGGGCAGTTTACCCCTTTTTATGGCCGGGTCGCGCCGGATATCGGGACGTCGGGGGCGCTAGCGGCCGGCGGGGCGCGGGGTGTGGATCAGGTCGCGGATGGAGACGATGCCGCGAATCTCCCCCTCGACGGTCACCAGCAGGTGGCGAATGCCCTCCCGGTCCATGCGCTCGCGGGCCTCGCGCAGGCCGGTGCCGCCCTCCATGGTGATGAGGGGCGTGGACATGATCTCGGCCATTTGCCGGGTGTCCGGATCCAGGCCGGGGGCCAGCACGCGGGTGACCATGTCGTGCTCGGTGACCACACCGACGATCTGATGGTCGCGCTCCACCGCCAGACAGCCGAGGCGGCGGTCGGTCATCAGGCGCGCGGCGGCGCGGATGGTGGTGTCGGCATCCACCCGCACCAGGTTGGAGGCCATGATGTCCTGCAGGCGCAGCATGGGGTTGTTCCGGAATGGGGGAAAATGAAAAGGCGCGCCACCGGGTCCGGGATCAACCCAGGTCCCGGTGGCGCGCCGTCGTTTGACCGTCCGACTACTGGCGTCCGCGTCCGCCCTTTTCGTGGCTGCTCACGGGGGTGGTGCGCAGGCTCCAGATGTAGGCCACGATGGCGTCCAGTTCGTCCTTGGTGAGGCGGTTGCCCCAGGGCGGCATGGGGATGGGGTTGCCCTTGGCCTGGGGATCGCGCTCCGGCGCGCGACCGGTGGTGATTACCCAGCGCACCCCGTCGTCCACCGGGTAGCGGCGCACAAAGGCGTCCTCGTCCCAGGAAGGCACGTACTTGCGCACGGCGTTGGGGTTGTCCATGCCCTGACGGCCGCCGAGGCCGTGACAGTGCAGACACCCCAGGTGCTCCACCAGCCCCTGCCCCTGAGCCACCAGGGGGTTGTTGCCGGGGGTGCGGCTGGTGTGCTCGGCGGGGGGCTGGGTGTTGCGGATCTGATCCGCCATCAGCAGCCGCTGGTCCTCGCCCTCGCCGCCCACCTCGCGCCCCTGACCACCTTTTTTGTGGCTGTTGGCCGGGGTGGTGCGCAGGCTCCAGATGTAGGCGATGATGGCCTCGGTCTCTTCCTTGGTCAGGCGGTTGCCCCAGGGCGGCATGGGAATCGGGTTGCCCTTGGCCTGGGTGTCCTTTTCAGGAAAACGCCCCTGCTGGATGACCCGCCGCACGCCTTCCGGGTTGGGGTACTTTTTGACAAAAGCCTCTTCGTCCCAGGCCGGGACGTACTTGCGCACGGCGTTGGGGTTGTCCAGCCCCTGGCGCCCGCCAAGCCCGTGGCAGTAAAGGCAGCCGAGGTGGTCGACCAGGTCTCCACCGAGTTTGACCGGATCGTTCTCCACCGCCGCCGCAGGGCCCGGGGTGCCGGTCAGCCAATAGCCGACCAGCACCGCCAGGGCGACGGCCAGGGCACGGAAACGCTGCATGATGTGACCTCCTCTCCTTGGGTCCGAACCAGAACCGAAATCCCTCCGGGAGACCTTCCACAAGCCCCTCCGGTGGCGCATCCGGCAGTGGGCCCGGAGCAAAGCCGGGGTAAATCCTATACCCAGGAGGTGCCGCGTTCAAAGTGTTCATACGGATGAATCAGGTCACGGATCGACACCATGCCTACAAAATCATCACCGTCGGTGACCCCCAGGTGCAGCACCCGGCGCTGGTCCATCAGCTCCTGGGCCTGGTAGATATTGGCCCGCAGGTCCACGGTGATGAGCGGCGCGGACATGACCTCCTGGGCGGTGGTGACGTAGGGCACGCGGTCGCCGCCCACCACCTTGCGCACGATGTCGCTCTCGGTGACGATGCCCACCTTGCGGCCTTCGTCGTCGCAGATGAACACGCTGCCGATGCGTTTTTCCTTCATGATGTCCGCCAGCTCACGCACCGAGGTGTCGGCGTGGGCGGTGATGACGTGGCGGGTAAGTACGTCCTTGACGATCAACATGGCTCATTCTCCTTCTTTGGTGTACGGGTTCACGGTTTTGGCCTGTGCGGGGGGCCGGGGTTGTCCGCCGCGAGGATCGCGGCCACCTCCGCCAGCAGTTGCTGCATGGCGACGGGCTTGGTCAGGTAGCTGTCCACGCGCAGGTCCTGGGCGCGGCAAAAACTGGCCCAGTCGCCGAACGCGGTGAGGATGATGAAGTGCAGGTCCGGCAGGGTGGCGCGCACCTCTTCCAGCAGTTCCAGGCCGCTGGCGGTGGGCATGGACAGGTCGGAGACCACCAGCCGGGGCGGGTTGTCGCGGATTACCGCCAGCGCCTCCTCCGGCCCGCTGGCCGAGGTGGCCCGGTAGCCGGCGTCGGTGAGCACCGTCACCAGCAGGTCGGTCATTTCCGCGTCGTCGTCCACCACCAGAACGGACACGGGTTTGTTTTCCATTGCGGACATGGGTTTCTGTCTCCTGGTTTCATACAGTCCAATAAGCGTGCCGCAGGCATGGCGTGGACAGCATGGGGACGAAAAAAGTAAAAATACAGCGTTTTCGTTTGGTTATCATGAGGCCCGTGTGATTTGATGAGGCGGCGACGGTGGAATGAAGGGGGGGATGGGGCATTTTGACCGGGGCGAAACGCCCCGCGAAGGGGGTGTGACGAGGCGTTATGCCCCATCGGAAGTCATGACGCAGGTATGACGATTCGTGTAGAGTGAATCTGCGTGATGTCGTTGTGTCGTTGTGTCGTTGTGTCGTCACGGTGTCTCCCGTGGGGAGGGGGGGCGCCGGAAGCGGTGGAGGAGCGCTCAGCACCATGTCCAGGACCACCATGCCCCAGTGTCAGGGGTGTCGCATCTGTGACCAGACGGTCTGGTCTACCCTGTCCGACCAGGCCCTTGCCGATCTGGCGGAGCACCGGGTGTCGTCCCGCTTCCAGAAGGGGGACGTGATTTTTCACGAAGGGGGGGCCTGTTTCGGACTCTACAACGTCTGTTCCGGCAAGGTGAAGCTGGTGCGCGCCGGGCGCGTGGGGCGCCAGACCATCGTGCGCATCGCCGGTTCCGGACGCACCCTGGCCGAAACCGACCTGTTCCGCGAGGACGGCCGCCACAGTGTCACCGCTCAGGCCATGGAAGAGACCGTGGTCTGCTACCTGCCGCGGCCGGTGCTGATGGATTACCTGAAAACCCAGCCAACCATGATGATGGAGTTGGTGCAGCGCCTTTCCGACGCACTGTTCAAGGCCGAGCAGCGGGTGGAGAGCCTGGCCACCAAGGATGCGCGCATGCGCCTGGCGGAGTTCCTCCTCGAGGTTGCCGAGGCCGACGGTCAGGCCCGCGACGCCGGCGGCATCCGGGTGCGGCTGCGGCTCACGCGCGAGGAGATCGCCGAGGTCATCGGCGCCACCCTGGAAACCACCATCCGGTTGATGAGCGCCCTCAAAAAGGAGGGGCTTGTCGCCGACGAGGAGGGGCATATTCTGGTGCTCGACCCGGAGCGCCTGCGGCGCGTCCACCGCCCCGGCGCCGGCGGCCCGGTGGCCCACTCGGTAATGTAAGGCGAGCCCCCCGATGTCCGCCCCCCAGCCCGCCCGCCTGCCCATGATCGCCCCGGTGGAACTGCGCGGGCACCGCCTGTTCGAGCGCCTGGAGGCGGGGGACCGGACAGCGTTGCTGGCACTGGCGAAACCGTCCGCCGCCGACCGCGGCACGTTGCTGTTCCGCGAGGGGGAATCCTGCGACGGCTTCTATTTCGTGCTGGCGGGCATCGTGCGCCTGTACAAGGTCTCCCCGGAAGGGCGCGAGCACGTGGTGGAGGTGATCCGCGTCGGCCAATCCTTCGCCGAGGCGGCGGTGTTTTCCGACATGCCGTTTCCGGTGCATGCGGAACCCCTGGAGCCGTCACGCCTGCTGTTTTTCCCCAAAGAGCCGTTTCTGGCCTATCTCAGGGAACACCCCCACTGCCTGTTCGGCATGATCGCCTCCCTGTCGGTGCGCATGCACCAGCTCATCACCAAGGTGGAGGCGTTGACCCTGCGCGATGCCGGGCAGCGGGTGGCGGGGTTTTTGTCCCGCAACGGCGCCGCGCGCGGGGGGAATCTGGACCTGTCGCGCCACACCATGGCGGCGCACCTGGGGCTGACGCCCGAGACCCTGTCGCGTACCCTGGCGGCCCTGCAAACCCAGGGGGTGATCGTCCTCGAGGGGCGGCAGTTCAGCATTGCCGACGCAGACACCCTGGGCGCCCTGTCGCGGGGCGAAGTCCACCTGGGCTGATCGCCCCGGCCTGGGCCGCCCCCTTTCGCCCGCCCCCGAAAAAAATTTGCCGCCCCCGAAAATCTTGATCCAGATCAAGGTGATCCACCGCCCCCCCTGCGAGACTGCCATCCGACCCACGTCTTTTGCTTCTGTCCGGGAGGTGTTTCATGATCCGGCTTCGTTCCCTGCCGTGGCTGGCGGCCTGTCTGTCCGTGTTGCCGCTGTCGATGCTGTGGACGGCTCCCGCCGTGGCGGCCAGCCATCACTTCGAGATGACCATCGAGGACGTCACCATTCAGGTGGCGGACGGCGTCAACTACCGCGCCTTCGCCTTCAACGGCCAGGTGCCGGGGCCGCTCATCCACGTGCGCGAGGGGGACGAGGTGAACGTCAAGGTCACCAACCTCACCGCCCTGCCCCACACCGTGCACTGGCACGGCATGGACCAGAAGAACACCTGGAAGATGGACGGCGTGCCCGGCATCACCCAGAAGGCCATCGAGCCGGGCGACAGCTTTACCTACACCTTCATCGCCGAGCCCACCGGCAGCATGTGGTACCACTGCCACGTGAACGTGCACGAGCACGTGGGGCTGCGCGGCATGTGGGGGCCGATGATCGTGGACCCCAAAGAGCCCACGGCAGAGGAGAAGAAGGTCACCCGCGACCTGATCATGATGTTCAGCACCTACGATTCGCGCTACGCCGAAAAGCCCGGTTACGGCGGCACCCCCATGGACGAGTCGGGCATGGACTATTTCGCCCTCAACGGCCGCGCCTTCCCCCTCACCCAGCCGATCCGCGTGGAAAAGGGCGACGTGCTGCGCCTGCGCCTGTACGGCGCCGGGGGTTCGACCCACAACCTGCACACCCACGGCCACAGCTTTATGGTCACCCACAAGGACGGCCACGCCCTGCCCCAGCCCTACCGCGCCGACACCATCAGCGTGGGACCGGGGGAGCGTTACGACATCATGTTCGAGGCCAACAACCCGGGCCGCTTCATCATGCACGACCACGTGGACACCCACGTCACCAACGCCGGGCAGTACCCGGGCGGCGTGGTCACCGTCATGGAGTACGCCGGGGTGCCCATGGACGACTGGTACGCCTGGAAGGACAAGGTCTACGACCCCAACTACTTCTACGGCGAGTCGATGAAAAAACCCCTGGGCATGCACAACCACACCGGCTTCAAGGGCGTCCCGGTGGAAAAACCCCGGCGGCGCGGAGGCAAATAGCCCGTGCGGCGTGACTTCGCCATGCTGCGTTCGTTGCCCCTGGCCCTGTGGCTGGCGCTGGCCGTCGTCACGGGGACGGCGGCTCCGACGCTGGCCGCTGACGACGCGGGCGGCGCCCTGCTCACAGAGCGCTGCGCCTCCTGCCACAACCTGACCGGCCCGGCCACCACCACCGTGGAGGGCATCCGCGCGCGCAAGGGGCCGGACCTGTTCTATGCCGGCGACAAGTTCCGCGCCGAATGGCTTGAGGGGTGGCTGCAAAAGCCCGCCCGCATCCGCCCCGCCGGGGCTTTTTATGGCGACCACATCAAGGCCACGGACAAGTGGGACGTGGTGGACGAGTCCACCCTCGCCGCACATCCGTCCCTGTCCGCCGCCGATGCGCGCCTGTCCGCCGCCGCCCTGATGCAGCGGCACGCCGGGCGGGAGCGGCTGCAAGGGGTGAAGGTGGAGGAGGTCAGCCTGCCCATGTTCATGGGCGACATGCTGTTCGACAAGTTCAAGGGCTGCATCGCCTGCCACCAGTCCGGCAGGGACTACGGCGGCCTGTCCGGCCCCGAGCTGTACACCGCCGCCGAGCGCCTGCGCCCCGAGTTCATGTACAGCTACATGCAGAACCCCCAAGCGTGGGATCCGCGCATCTGGATGCCCAACATGCACCTGGCCGCCGAAGATCTCAACAAGCTGGTGACCTACCTGCAGATGATCGCCGGGGAGGAGGAGCAATGAGCACCCGCGCAGGTCAGGGACGGTTTGCCATCGCCGTGCTGCTGCTGTCCCTTCTGTGGGCGCCGCTGGCGGCTCCGGTCCATGCGGACGATGCGGTGTCGCCCCGGGCCGCCGAACTGCTCTACCGCACCTATTGCATCCAGTGCCACGGCCTGCACGGCACCGGCAGCGGCATCAACGTGCGCGACATGGCCGTGCAGCCCCGCGACCACACCGACTCCGAGGCCATGTCCGGCCTCAACGACGAGCGCCTGTTCAAGGCCATTCGCGAGGGCGGCCCGGCGGTCACCAAGAGCGTGCTGATGCCGCCCTGGGGCGGGGTGCTGTCCGACCCCGAAATTCATGCTCTGGTGAAGTATTTGCGCAAGCTCTGCGCCTGCGAGGAAAAACGCGGGCCGGGCTAGTCGAAAAGGGGTTTTTGAGGGACGCGACGAGGTGGCAATGGGGCGGTAGACAGAAAATCAGTGGGGAACCGCGCGTTCGGGTGGCAGGCCCGGGCGCTGTGGGGATCATCCTGCCATGGGAAGGAAAAGGATTATGCAGCGGAAGAATGTAGTGTTGGGTGCGGCGTTGTCCCTGGGGGCGGCCGCCATGTTGTTTGTGGCGCCGTCGGCGCTGGCCAAGACCGTGACGGTGAACCTCACCGCCAAGGAAGTGCCCACGGTCATCGACAACAAGGGAACCACCCAGATGTCGTGGACCTACGAAGGCCAGGTGCCGGGTCCGGTGGTGCGCGTCACCGAGGGCGACACGGTGGACTTCACGCTGGTCAACGACGCCAAGAACAAAAACTCCCACAGCATCGACTTCCACGCCGCGCGCGTGAACGTGCTGAGCGAGTTCGCGCCGGTGAAGCCGGGTGAAACCAAGAAGTTCAGCTTCCCCGCCACCAAGCCGGGGGTGTTCTTCTACCACTGCGGCGCCAGCAACATGGCCCAGCACATCGCCCGGGGCATGTTCGGCGTGATCATCGTGGACCCCAAGAAGTACTCCAAGGAATTCCCCAAGCCGGACCGCGAGTACGTGCTCATCCAGTCCGAGCTCTACCCCAACGTGGATGACGTGGACGCCATCATGGCGGGCAAGTGGTCCAACGTGGTGTTCAACGGCGGCGTGCTCAAGTACGACCCGGTGCACGACCCGGCGGCGACCAAGACTCTGGTGGCCAAGCCGGGCGAGCTGGTGCGGGTGTTTTTCGTGAACGCCGGTCCCCACGAGTTCTCGGCGTTCCACCCCATCGCGGGCATCTGGGAGCGCGCCTACCCCTCGGGTAACGCGCTGAACGTGATGTACGGCATGCAGACCATGGTCGTGGGCCCCGGCGACGCGGCCACCTTCGACCTGATCAGCCCGGTGCCGGGCGGCAACGCCATCGTCACCCACTCCCTGAAGCAGGCCCTTACGGGTGCCATCGCGGTGATCGTGTTCGACGACAAGGCCGATCCCAAGATGGGCGTGTGGGACGGCACCAGCGCCAGCATCCTCATCCCCTAGCCGGGGCGGGGGGCACGGCGGGGGAGCCCCCCGCTGGCGTATTCGCGCAAAACACATGGGCGGGGCCGGATTCATCGCGAATCTGGCCCCGCTTTTTTTTGGGCGGGAGCGGATCGCCTCCGTTGACAGGCTTACCGGGTACCGAAGGGCATCCCGGCCCGAAGCCACAGGCGTGGCCGCGTGCGAGCGGGGGGACTCGAACCCCCATGCCTTGCGGCGCTGGATCCTAAATCCAGTGCGTCTACCAGTTTCGCCACGCTCGCGCGCCCGGCCTGTGGCTTCGGGCTGGGATACTCGGGGGTATGCCCCCCCCCTGTCAATGGCCAGAGGCCCCCCCCAGCCGTTAACCGTTTGGTTGGTTCCGGTTGACACTGCCGACGCCGGACTTCCACCATATGAGACCATGAATTTTCAATCCCGACTGGAGGCCCTCCGCGCCGCGGGGCGCAAGCGCACCCTGACCCCGGTGGACGGCCCGCAGGGGGCGGAGATCGTCTTTGGCGGGCGGCGGGTGCTGAACCTGGCCTCCAACAACTACCTGGGGCTGGCCAACCACCCCACGGTGGTGGAGGCCGTGCGCTGGGGGCTGGAGGAGTGGGGCTTCGGCGCCGGAGCGGCGCGGCTCATCTGTGGCGACGCCCGGGTGTTTCATCAACTGGAGGAACGGCTGGCGGCCCTCAAGGGGGCCGAGGCGGCCCTGCTGTTCGGCTCCGGTTATCAATGTAATCTAGCGCTGTTGCAGGCCCTGGCGCCGGAGGGGACGGTGTTTTGCGACCGTCTCAACCACGCCAGCCTGATCGACGGGGCGCGGCTGGCGGGGGCCTCCCTGAAGGTGTACCGGCACGCCGACACACAGGGGCTGGCCGGGATGATGGGGCGCTATGGGGCGCCATTGACCATTGCCACCGACGGGGTGTTTTCCATGGATGGCGACCTGGCCCCCCTGCCGGAACTGGCGGCGCTGGCCCGCCGCCACCACGCCCTGTTGCTGGTGGACGACGCCCACGGCACCGGCGTGCTGGGGGGTGGCCGGGGCAGCGTGCACGCAGCCGGGCTGACGGCGGAGGACGTGCCGGTGCAGATGGGCACCCTGGGCAAGGCCCTGGGGGGCTACGGGGCGTTCGTCGCGGGCAGCCGGGAACTGGTGGACTATCTGATCCATGCGGCGCGGGGGTTTGTTTTCACCACCGCCCTGCCGCCGGCGGCGGCCGCGGGGGCGCTTGCGGCCCTGGACATTGTGGCTTCGGACGAGGGTGCCGCCCTGCGCGGGCGGTTGCGGGAAAACCGGGCGCGGCTGGCGGCGGGGCTGGTGGCGTTGGGCTGGCCGGTGCCTGCCGCCCCGGTGCCGATTTTGCCGCTGGTGGTGGGTTCGGCGGAGCGGGCCGTGGCCCTGTCCCGCGCCCTGCTGGAGCGGGGTTTTCTGGCTCCGGCTGTGCGTCCGCCCACGGTGCCGGAGGGCACCTCGCGCCTGCGTTTGACGGTCATGTCCAGCCATACGCCGGAGCAGATCGACCGGGTGTTGGCCGCCCTGGAGGAGTGCCGGGATGCAGCCTGAGGTCGGCAACAAAGGCTTTCAGGGCGGCTGTGTGCTGGTCACCGGCGCCAGTGGCGGTCTGGGTGGCGCGGTGGCGCGGGCGTTTGCCGCCACCGGGGCGCGGGTGGCGCTGCACGCTTATCTGGGGCACCAGCGGGTCGGGGAGGTGGCCATGGACATCACCGCACGGGGCGGCGTGTGCCGGGTGTTTCCCGCCGACCTGTCCCGTGCCGAGGAGGCGCGCGGCCTGGCGCTGCGCGTGGCCGACTGGGCTGGCGGTGCGGTGGGGGGCATGGTGCACGCGGCGGGAATGGCGCGGGATTCCCCCGTGGTGTCGCTGCAGGAGGAGGACTGGGACGCGGTGCTGGCGGTGCATCTGCACGCGGTGGTGCATCTGCTGCGCGGGTTGCCGGTGGCGGACGGCGGGTTTGTCACCCTGATCGGCTCCGGCGCCACCCATGGCCGCAAGGGGCAGGCGGCCTACGCGGCGGCCAAGAGCGGCGTGGCGGCCCTGGGCGAGGTGCTGGCGCGAGAGTTCGGGGTGCGCGGGATGGGCGGAGTGCGCGGAGTGCGTATTAATACGGTGGTGCCGGGGCCGCTGGAAACCCCCTTCTGGCACACCCTGTCACCGCAGGCGCAGGAGCAACTGAAGGGGGCGGGGGCCTTGCCGGAGTTCAACGACGTGGCCAGCGTGGCGGAGTTCATCCTGCAGCTTTCCCGCATGACCGCCACCAGCGGCCAGACCCTGTGCATCTCCAGCCGCGTGGAAGGGGGGCTGTGACGGTGGCGGCGGGGACGCCGGGGGATGAATCGGGCCGGGGCGTGTTCATCACCGGCACCGACACCGGCGTGGGTAAAACCCGCGTCGCCTGCGAGTTGCTGCGGGCGGTACGCGCCCGGGGTGTGGACGCGGGGGTGATGAAACCGGTGGAAACCGGCGTGGCTGCCGCGCACGGGGATACGGGCAGATTGGGGGAGGACGGTGCCGCGCTGGTGGCTGCCGGTGGCGTGACGGACAGCGCGGAACTGATTTCTCCTTACCGTTTCGCCCTGCCCGCCTCTCCACTGGTGGCGGCGCGGGCGGTGGGTCTGGAGGTGCGGCCGGAGTGCATCCGCAGCGCCTTCGCCACGCTGGCGGCACGCCACCCATGGATGCTGGTGGAGGGGGCCGGCGGGTGGGCGGTGCCGGTGGCCACCGGGGTGGACATGAGCCACCTGGCGGTGGCGTTGGGGCTGCCGGTGATCGTGGTGGCGCGGCGCGTACTGGGGACCATCAACCACACCCGGCTGACGGTGGATGCGGTGCGCCGTGCGGGCCTGACAGTGGCGGCCATCGTCCTGAACGGCGCGCAGGTCCCCCTTTCCCCGCAGGGTGACCCGACGCTGGCCAGCAACGCCGCCCTGCTGGCGGAACTGACCGGTGTCAGGGTGGAGGAAAGTATGCCATGGGGGCCCGTTGTTCCGGGCCCGAGCCCCCTGGCGGGGTTGGCGGCGTGGCTGACGGGGACTTGAGATGTCACGTTGACGCATCACACCCGAAAGGGTTCGGGGGGAGCGGATTTTTCCTCGAGGGGGGTTGACCTGAGGCCGGATGCCCCATACAATACGCGTCTTCCCGCAATCGCGGCCCGCATGGAGATTCCCTGTCAGGGGGTTTTCCGTGGGCGGGTTTTGCGGGAGGGGTCTTTGACAACTAAATAGGATGGTGCGTGCCCAAGAGACGGGTTCTTTTAATCAGAGACGAATC
>Ga0224495_10000086_pt1 | contig 69435 bp, 65 predicted proteins | sample SF_Jul11_sed_USG_FD_168128 | JGI IMG/M metagenome (GOLD analysis project Ga0224495, IMG submission 168128) | Sediment microbial communities from San Francisco Bay, California, United States - SF_Jul11_sed_USGS_4_1 | ecosystem: Environmental > Aquatic > Marine > Sediment | place: USA: California...
GGGATAGTTTTTATCAGGTCAACTTTCACACCGCGGGGACCCATACCATCACCGTAAACAGCATGTCGGCTGATGTCGATCCCCAAACCTACACTGACAATATGTTTATGATGGTAACCGGAACCTGCACCGCAAACGGGGGAACCCTTGCGGACACCTGCACGGTGGCCACTACGGCGGCCAACACTGTGATTTACATCCAGGTACACGATTTTTCTGCTGAAGGGGCCATCTTTACTCTTACCCCGTAATTTGCACGGTCATTCTTTTTTCTCCTGGTGTTCAATTCTTGTCAGCCCGTGGGTGTTCCCCACGGGCTGTTTTTTTGAGAGGAGCCACACCTTCCCCAAAAGCCCCCGCACTTAAATATTGCACAAAGAACTGCCCCCACACGCCCCATTCCCAACGCTGCCACATGGTTTTCTTATTTTATGCGCTCAAGTATTTATCTTTAGCGCTAAATATATGTTGTTTTATATCATAAGGTTGCTGGAATTTTTTACAAACCGCACCCGATATGGTATCTTTTTGACTGGCTAGGGGAGGGCTCCTTGAACCGGCATCGCTTGTTCGGGAAAGGTCTCAACTTGGGCGCGCCTGACACAAAAAACAGGCAACTGAAAAAACCCTAACGGAGATCATCATGAACAAGTTGGCCAAACTGTTGCTGGGGCTTGCTGTGTTGGCCCTGGCAGGGTGCACAGGGGGCGGGAAGGACACGCCAGCAAGCTTAAATTATACCGACAAGGGGCCCATTCTTACGGATGGCACGCCGGTTACGGGAAATGTTACGCCGGGGCCGGGGGTACCCATGGACCGATACAGCATGACGGTAACCCCTGGAACCATCTACACCGCTTCGGTTAGCGACCCCCTAGGGGGGACGGCCACAGGTTACCTGGCCTTTGATGGCACGAACGTACCCCTGGCCCTGGTCTATTCAAACGGCGCCACAGCTGGAACGGTGGTGTTTAAGGCCCCGCAAACAGCCATCCTACATTTGTGGGTGTACGGAAATTACAGCCTAACCCTGACCGTGGGGGGGGCCAAACCCGCCGGGGCCCCCTCCCTCTCTGCCATTGCTTTCGATCTAACCAGCATCACCAACGGGCAGCCGTTCACTGGCACCCTGACCACCGCCAACGCCACCAGCGTTCCCTCCATCAGCAGCGTGTCGGATATTCATAGAAGCAGAGCTTTGGAAATTGGCCGGGGGACTGGATCAACCACTACCTTTAGTGGAGAAACCCTGGGAGATACCCGCATCCCGACCACCGTCATTCGCCCGGCTTCAGTGCAGATGGCCGGAGCAACACAAGTGAACTACAACTATGACCCCGAGGTGGGGCCGAATTACCACTTGTTGATTCGCACCAGTATCAACAACGTATACTGGGAAGAAACCGCCTTGGTTCCACCCACCCTTACGGTTAACAGCAACGCGGGGGTCTCGCCCCTTGCCTGCGCGCCCACCCTGGCCGCAACCCCCACCTTTGCCAAAGACCCCGTGAACGGAACTGGCGAGCAGAATACCATCAGCCTGAACCCCAGCGTAAACGTCATGGCCGCTGTCAGCACTCATCTGAAGGGTTCTATGCTGGTAGGTGCTGCAGGTGGTGCCGTGAATGCAGGCGGGGGAACGGTGGTTCTCCCCATGACATCGATCAATATCACCGGCATTAAGTTCGATGAATACGCCAGGGTGAACTTGTCTGACAATGCTGGCGGCTTTTGCACCGGGTACTACTTGCTTTTCGACCCTTTGCCCTACGATACCTATGGGAATCAAACCTTGCCTCTGGTGACCAATTACATTGTGGAACAACGTGACCCTGTCAATATGATCAACTATCGGAGCACCACCACCATCCCGGTGGCGAAATTCTCCGTGCTTTCCCAGTAACAGGTCGCACCAAGTCTTTCCACCCCAGTCTTCCTTTTCAGGGGGACCGGGGTGTTTTTTTTAGGGGAGCGTCACTCATGACTCGCAGCCATCGGTTCATCTATTCAACCGTTAGGGAAACATAGACTGAGCTGAAGCAAGCGAATACATTGCCGGATTTGAGGTATTCCCAAAAGCACCCCTCCCTGCCGCCCTTCGGGCGGCTGTCCCATTACTCGAATCCATCGGTTATTCTGTTCATCCGTTTGGATGAGAAGACTGGAAGGAGGCAAATAAATAACTTCCCGGCTTCGATTCATTTCCCCTCCACGACGGGGGCGCTGTCCAGCGGGGCCAATATTCAGGCATCTTGGCTCCGCCTTTCGCACCAAGAGGGGATGCCCCCGACAGGGGGCAGGGGTGGGGTGCTGTTGAATCTGAGCGGAAGCAAGCCCATCACCCACCGGATTCGTGAATAAATAGGGCACTCGCCGGGGCTTGTGGCCCCCCCGGCGGGCGGTGTAAGGTGGTTCGAACTTCTTTCGAGAGCCCACGCCCCATGCCCACCGACGCCATCACCGGATCGTTCCGCGCGCTGCCCACCTTTTCCAACCTGGATCAGCGGTTCCGGTTGAAGATGCGGGGGTTTGTAGACACCTTCATGCCGTCGTTCAATTTGGCCCTGATGGACAAAGCCAACCTAGACGCCCTGCGCAAAGACGGCATCTTTCCCCTGATGTTTTTTTTGGATTTTGAGTCGATGCCCTATTCTTTGCGGCAAACGTTTCAAGAGGTCGACTACGCCATCCAGCTGTTTCGCTTCAAAGGAGAGGACAATGGGGGAGACCGACTGCTGCTGAACATGGAAGGCACCATGCGGGGCGAGGAAGGATCGGGCAAGCCGGAGCATTTGTTTCACGACCAGCACCAGGGGAAGAAACGGGTGCTGGCCAAAGCCCGCGTGGTGATGGCCCTGACCCGCCCCACGGCCCCGCCGGGCCAGCGGCAGGTGGCCAGCCTGCCCCAGGGGGCCAGCCTGCTGGCCGAACAACCTTGGGAGGAGCCCTATCCCTCGCCAGAGGAACTGGGACAGCCCCCTGCCGGGTGGCGCCGGGAGGGTGGCAAAGGAACGGCGGGAGTTCACTCGGTGGACGGGGTGTGGGGCATTCCCCACACCGACCCCAACCAGCACGTGAACGTGCTGAACTATATTATTGAAGCCGAAAACATGAACACCCGCCTGCTGCACGAGGCGGGGGTGCCTCCCCAGGCCCATCACCTGCGGCGGGGGCGCATGGTGTTTCGCAAGCCCTTCTTTGCGGGAGACACCTTTCGGGTGTCGGGGCAGTTGTTTTCCCGGGGGGGCAAAAGCATTCTGCTGTGTGGGTTTCACAAGGGCTCCGCCGATCAGGCCTTCGACCCCCGTCCCTCGGTGGTCATCCGCCTGGAAGGCGAGCAAGAGAAGGGTGCGTAAAGAGAAATAGAGAAATCGTAACATCTCCTTCAATCTTGTCCCCGCCATCCCCGCTACTCAAATCCCTCGGATATTGAATACCTCCAGTCGGCTTGTGAAGGCTAGACGAAAGCAAGTGCATCTCTCGCCGGACTCGATTTGTCCCCAACAGCACCCCTCCCCTGCCCTGCGGGCATCCCCTCCCCTTCGTGGAGGGGAATACAACTCGAAGCCGAAAAGTTATGTGCTTGCTTCCTTCCGGTTTCACTAACTGAACAAATGTAAAGATTAACCGGTGGATTCGAGTATTGTCCCTCCACGAAGGGGAGGGACGGGCGGCGCAAGCCGCCAGGGAGGGGTGCTTTACGGGAACAGCAACAGCACCCCTCCCCTGCCCTGCGGGCATCCCCTCCCCTTCGTGGAGGGGAATACAACTCGAAGCCGAAAAGTTATGTGCTTGCTTCCTTCCGGTTTCACTAACTGAACAAATGTAAAGATTAACCGGTGGATTCGAGTATTGTCCCTCCACGAAGGGGAGGGACGGGCGGCGCAAGCCGCCAGGGAGGGGTGCTTTGGGGAATCACTCGAATCCGAAAAATAATGCGCCTGCTTCCGCCCAGTCTTTGTTTTCTGAACGGCTGAAGAGAATCACCGGTGGATGCGAGCCATTCCCCCCTCCCTAATTGGGGAGGGGGGCAGGGGTGGGTTGCCTCATGGAAATGCCCAGCACGGGCAGGTCCCTAGGCTGTGGCATCATCAAAAGGTATGTTTCGTATTTAAGGTTGCGTTGAAAGAAAAACAGGGATAATGTTTACGGGTCATGGCTTGGGTTCACGTTGAACTATATTTAAGGAGGGGGGAAATCTCTTGGTCGGTTTTTGTCGCATTTCTAAGCCTATTCTTTTGCTGTTGGCCCTGCTGGGGTTGGCAGGCGGGGTGTGTGCCCAGCAGGCAGGGCAGAGCGGGGGGGAACCCATTCCCCTGGTAGACCGCACCCAAATCACCAGCCAGCAAGTGGCGGTGCTGAAGGACCCGGCAGGCCTGTTCACATTCGCAGACGTTTCCAAGGCCAAGTTTACCCCCAGTGAAGAACGCGGTTTTAACTTTGGCACCAACGGGGGTGCCTTATGGTTTCGTTTTTCCGTGATTCACCCCAGTGAGGAATCCTTTGCCCTGCTGGTGGACAACCCTCGGCTGGAGCAAGTGACATTTTTCCTGCGGATGGACAATGGAACCATCCAACGCATGGAATCCGGCGATGGGGTTCCCCTGGTCAAACGGCCTTTTCATTTCCGCGAAATTGCCTTTCCGCTCAAAATCACCAAAAGCCATTCGGGAGAAGTGTATCTCCGGGTACAAACATCCTCTCCCATTTCGCTGCCTTTGCGGCTGATGACCCTGGAGACCCTCCACCGGGAATCCCGCTTTGCCGAGGTTTTTCTGTCTGGCCTGCTGGGGGCCATGGCGTTGCTGTCCCTGGCGGCTTTACTGGCCTTTGCTTGGCGGCCATCTCCACTGTTGGGGGCCGTGGCCACCATGGCCCTGGTGCAATCCTTCTATTCGTCCGTTCAAGACGGTTTGGCTTCGGAATACTTTTGGCCAACCCGCCCAGACATGATCATCCGAGGAAAATATCTGCTGATCGCCTTCCTGGCGCCGGTGGCCCTGAATTACTGCCATAAGGCCATGGATGTGCCGAAACATTTTCCGCGGATCAATGTGCTCTTTTGGGGGCTCATTGTTTCAGGCCCGGTCATCTCGCTGTCGTCGCTTGTCATCCCCGGGTTCTGGGTCTATCGGATGGCATCGGTACAATCAGGCGCCGTGGCGGGGCTGCTGCTGATCCTGATTCCCTGGGCCTGGATGCGGGGCAACCCAGCCGGGCGGGTGTTGTTCTGGTCCGGCTTTCCGCTCATCGCCGCGGCGTTGATTGTGGTGTCTCATGCGTTTACGCTGCCCCTCCACCCTGCCGTGGTGATGCACTTCTACAAAATGGCCTATTTGGTGTTTATGTTCACCCAGTTGGCGTGGGCCTTTGGCCAGTCGAATAAAACCAAACACCCCACCCTGTTGACCCATACGGAAGATCCGAATCGGTTCATCCCCGAGGCCCAGGGAAAAACCAACTTGATGTACACCCTGGGGCAGTTTCACGTGGTTCGAAAGGGAAAGCCCGTGCGCTTCACCAGCCGGGGGGTTTCACAAATTCAGATCATGCTGGCCATGATTGCGGCGGGAGGAGCAGCAGGCATCTCCCGGAGAGACTTGGTGGACCAGTTGTGGCCAGAAGACGAAGGGGACACCTCGGAAACCAGCCTTCGCACCGCCCTCTACCGCCTGCGCCAACTGATTGGCAAAGAAGCCCTGACCATCAGCGATCAACGCTACATGCTGTCTTCCGATGTGGTGTGGGAGGATAGCCAGCACTTTGAAGCCGCCGCCCGGGCTGTGCTCTCCGGTTCAGGCTCCGGGCCAGACCCCCTGGCCGCGCTGAACCTGTACGGGGGAGATTTCCTGCCCGGCTTTCAGGCACCTGCCATCGTTTACCGCCGGGAAACCCTGCGGGGGTTGTTCCAGCGGCTGGTGCTTCACGCCGCCGACCAACTCGCCGCTCAGGGGGATTACCCCGCCGCCCTGGCCGTGGTGGAGCAAGCCCTCGCCCGCAGCCAGCCCAACGAAAGGTTGTCTGAAAAAATCATTCAACTGAAGGAAAAACGGGCCGCCCAGACCCCCATCCACTGACGCATATATGACCTAAAAATACGGTCATATTCCTCCCTTACCTTCGCGCTTTTTGGTAATTTCCACGCCTCCGCAAGTTTTTTTTCTCATTCGTGCGTCCGATATTATTCATATTTATGAATTTTTTATCCTGTTTTATCAATATTATAAATAAATATTTTTCGTGTCACGTTCGTGTCACGCTCATGTCACGGTCGTGTCACGCCCGTGTGTTAGGATTTGCCCAGCTTTGGGGAGGACTCCTTGAACCAGCGTCGTCTGTTCTGGGGGGGTCTCGTCCTGGGCAGAGCCTGTCACTGAAACAGGCATCTTCAAAAAATCCTAAAGGAGATCGTCATGAATAAACTCACGAGCTTGTTACTGGGCCTGGCAGTGCTGGCCCTGGCGGGATGTGGTGGAGGTGGTGGAGGAGGAGGTGGAGGTGGTGGAGGTGGTAGCGTACCGTTGGTCAACCAAGGCGCCACTGGTGCTGGAGGGCCCATTGTGCTAACGCTAAACTCAGTTTATTCGGGTACGGTGGCTCCTACCGGGGTAAGTTACTATCAGATCACCTATCCCACTGCGGGGACTTATCTGATTGGCTTGACTGGCATGACCACAAATGCAGACATTGTCACCTATACCGATAACATGTTTACCACGCTCACCGGAACTTGCACGGCAATGTTGGGGTGGTTTAATGATAACTGTTCGGTGACCACCGCGGCAGCCAACACCGTGATTTACGTCAAGGTGAAGGATATGGCAACTTTTGGTAATTCCTTCAAAATCGGTTCCCATGTCAGCGAAGGAACTGTCGGTGCTGGTGGGCCCATTGCGCTTACAAAAGGCACAGCCCATGCGGGTACGGTGGGTGCTGTGCAATCTAGTCTCTATCAGGTGACCTATGCGACAGCGGGGACGTACACCATTACCCTGAACGGCCTAACGGGAGATGCCGACCCCTCAACCTTCACCGACAATTTTTTTACCACGCCCACTGGCACCTGCACGGCAAACGGAGGAACCACGGCGGACACCTGTTCGGTGACCACCGCGGCGGCCAACACCGTGATTTACATCCAGGTGCAAGATTGGTCGGGTACAGGGGTATCCTTTAACCTAACCCCGTAATAGCGCCAAGCAATCTTATTTCTCTTGCCGTTCATTCCTTTCCAGCCCGTGGGTAACCCCCACGGGCTTTTTTTTTGAGAAACGGCATCCCCACCCGTAAAACACCTCACCCCTGCCCTTCGGGCTTCCCCAACAGCACCCCTCCCCTGCCTGCTTCGCAGGCATCCCCTCCCCTTCGTGGAGGGGAACAACTCGCATCCGAAAAGTTATGTGCTTGCTTCCTTCCGGTTTCACTAACTGAACAGATGAAAAGAATAGCCGATGGCTTCGAGCATTTGGACCTCACCCCCCGCCCCCCTCTCCCGAAGAGAGGGGGAGTTCAAAGGCGTTAGGGCGTTGCTTGCTTCCGTTCAGTCTTCACCATCCGAACGGCTGAAGAGAATCACCGGTGGATGCGAGCCATTCCCCCCTCCCTGATTGGGGAGGGGGGCAGGGGGGAGAGGTGCTGTTGGGATGCCCGCAGGGCAGGGGTGGGGTGCGTTGGGGTTGTGGGGCTGGGGGTCCTCGTGTTACAAAATGGCAGCGGGTCTGCCAAAGCGGCAAAGCCCCCGCGTCTGGGATACTCCACCAGCCCACCGGTGCCCATGCCCCCCAAAAAGCCAACCCCATCGGCCAAACCCGGCCCCAAGAAATCCGCCGCCCCAACGCCCGCCACGGATGGCGATCAAATTTCGTTGTTCGCCAGCGAGCCCTCTCCCCAGGAGCGCCCCAAAGCCAAGCCCGTGCCGCCGCCCCCCGCCTTATCAGAGCCGCCGCCAGAAAGAACAGGCCCCCAGGTGACCCAATTGGGGGTGAACGCCAAGGGCTATTGGAAGGTCACGGGGCAGGGCAAACCGGTGGCGTTAGAAGAAGAAGATTGGATAAAAGAACTCAGCCGGGCCCTGAACCCCAAAAGCAGTGAACGCGGCAATTAACCCTTCGGCCCCATGACTCCTGTTCGATACGTGCTGGACACCAACGTGGTGTTGGTGGACCCCGATTCCGTGCTGGCCTTTCCCGGCGGAGAGGTGGTGATCCCCATTGTGGTGATCGAGGAAATAGACCAGTTCAAGGGAGACATGACCGAAACGGGCCGCAACGCCCGGTTGGTGGCCAAAACCATCGACGCCTACCGAACCCAGGGGAACTTGTCCAAGGGGCTCACCCAACCGAACGGCTCGCTGCTGCGGGTGCAAATATGGAACCGGGATCACACCGACTTCCCCCGAGAGCTGGACCTGAAGAAGGCCTCGAACCGGGTGCTGGCTACCGCCTTGCAAATGAAGCGGGAAGACGCCGTGCGCACCGTACTGGTCAGCCAAGACACCAACCTGCGCATTCGGGCCAACGCCCTGGGGCTAGAGGCCGTGGCCTACGAAGGAGAGCACCGAGACGCCTCTGAAATTTACCAGGGCTTCGTGGAACGAACGGCCGATGCCCGTGAGATGGAGCAGATGGCCCAGCAGCGCCCCTTGAGGCTGGAGGGAACCTTCTTCCCCAACCAGGGGCTGATTGTCTCCGAGCGGGGGAATGCCGCCCGCTGGCGGGTGTTTCGCTACCACGCCAAAGAGCAGGGGTTTCTGCCCGCCAAGGCCCGCCCGGAAGGGGTGTGGAACCTGATTCCCCGCAACCCCCAGCAAGAGCTGGCCCTGGACCTGCTGCTGGACCCGGAGTTGTCGGTGGTGACCCTGCTGGGCAAGGCTGGCACGGGCAAGACCCTGTTGGCCCTGGCGGCGGGTCTGCAAATGATGATGGAAGACAACACCTATACCAAAATGCTGGTCAGCCGCCCCATCTTTCCCATGGGGCGTGACATTGGCTACCTGCCCGGTGCGGTGGAGGAAAAACTAGAACCCTGGATGCAGCCGATTTTTGACAACCTGGAGTTTCTCATCAATTCTCCCGTGTCGAAAAAAACCTCGCTAAGGGGTTACCAGGCCTTGATTGACCAGGGGCTGCTGAACATCGAACCCCTCACCTACATCCGGGGGCGCTCCATTCCCAAGCAATTCATGATTGTGGACGAGGCCCAAAACCTCACCCCCCACGAAATCAAAACCATCATCACCCGGGTGGGGGTGGGCACCAAAATCGTCCTCACTGGCGATGTGTACCAGATTGACAACCCCTACGTAGACAGCGTGTCCAATGGGCTGTCTCACGTGGTGGAAAAATTCAAAGACCAGCCCCTGGCGGGGCATGCCACCCTGCAGCGGGGAGAGCGCTCGGCCCTGGCCGAAATGGCGGCCAATATTTTGTAGGAAATAAAAACATCCTTCACCGGCTTCACGCCCCATCTCTCCAGATTCTTAAAATAATCTTCCTTTTTGGTTGATTTTCAGGGCGGTGTTTAGTAAGAGATGGAAACTGTTGCCCCCGTGGTGACAAAATATTTTCCCATCCTATTTCTTTCCGGAGGAACCCATGTTTGTGCCCTCACACCGTTTAACCCGGCTGATCTTGGCCAGCGGGTTGTTGTTGCTGGTTTTGTCTGGCTGCGGCCCCTACCAAGTGGCGAACCCGCAATTTGATGACTGCGCGGGAAAATGCGCCAAAAGCCAAACCGACTGCATGACCAACGCCACCGACACCAAAGAAATTCGGGTGTGCAAAGACAAACAACAGGGCTGCGTGGAAACCTGCGAAATGCGCTTCCCACGGTACATTGAGCAGAAATAACCGGTTTCACTTTATTCCGTTTTTGTTCTCACAAAATATTTGGTCTCACATAAAATGAGGAGAAATCTATGTTGCACATGATCCGGCTGGGAATGGTATTGGCCGGGGTGCTGACCCTGGGGGCCTGCACGGCACCCTACAAGCCGCCCCTGGACACCGAACCCCACGCCTTGCTGAAGCTGAAATACAGTTACAATTCGGTTCTGCCCAATAAAACGCTCCGCATTCGGGCGTTTGTGAAAGAAGGGGAGGATGAACCTTTCCGGTCGGCCATGCAAATGGACCCGCCGGTATCGGTTTCCGGAGGGGAAGTGCCCTTGCAAACCCTGCTGATCCGCCCCGGCACCGACACCCAAATCAGCGTTTGGTTGGGGTTCTGGTGGGAAACCCAGCGCATGGAAACCACCACATCTTGCAATAGCCAGGGGATGTGTACTACCAGCTCCCGCATGGTGACGGACTACCACGAACTGGGTTGCGAGCAGGTTCTCAAGTTTTCCCCAGAAGATCAGAAAGGCTATTTGGTGGATTACAACAACCCCAACGTGGACAAAGGCTGCGACGCCATGATTTACGAGCAAACCATCCTGCCCGGCGGCAAGTTTAAGCTGAAGCCCGTGGGCGAAGTGGTGAAGGAAGCCAAGTAAAAGAAAGGTAAGAGAAGAAACAAGAAGGGTTAGAGTCAGCAAAAAACCGGGCAGGCCGAAAGGCTTGCCCGGTTTTTGTTTGTTCGATCAACCCTATTCTAAGCCATGGGGTTCAGATTGTTCCCCCCTCCCAAGCATCCACTTTTCCCCCAGTGCCCACCGGGTTGGCTGATAGATTTGCTGTAATACTCTCCCCCAACTGTCACAAACCTCTGTTGTCCTGGAAGGCTGTTACTGTAAGCCATTGAAAATATTATATTTTTATATTGACCTGCCGATTGGGCCGGGGTATGTTGGTGACAGAGTCACACAACAAGCCCCTGGAGCCGCCATGAGCCAAAGCGAACGACAGCACGAATTGGAGAGCTGGATTCCCCTGTTGCAGGCCATGACCGCCGAGGAGCGGGTGGCCTGGGCGGTGGAGCGGTTTGGCACGAAGGCGGTGGCCACCTCATCGTTTGGGGCCGACAGTTCGGTGCTGCTGCATGTCATCTCCCGGGCGGCTCCAGGGCTGCGGGTGGCCTTCATCAACACCGGGTTTTTGTTCCCCGACACCTTGGCTTACCGGGCCCGGCTGGAGGAAAAGCTGGGGGTGAACATTGTGGAGTTGCAGCCGGAGATTCCCCGAGAGGAGTTTTTGGCCAAGCACGGTGAACTGTACCGCACCGACCCCGATGCCTGCTGCTGGTGGAACAAAGTGCGGGTGATGCAGAAGGCCCTGGAAGGGGTGGACTGCTGGGTGAACGGCCTGCGGCGGGACCAGTCTCAGCGCCGGGCCGACACCCAGGTGGTGGAAATCCGGGTGAACGGGGTGGTGAAGGTTCATCCGCTGTTCGACTGGAGCCAGCAGCGGGTGCAGGAATACATGCGGGCCCACAAGCTGCCCATCCATCAACTGGCGGCCCTGGGCTACACCAGCATCGGCTGCGAACCGTGTACCAAGCGCCCCGAACCGGGGACGGACCCCAGGGGGGGGCGCTGGGCCGGCACCGGAAAAACCGAATGCGGCCTGCACACCATGTAACAGGGCATCCCGAAAACGATCATCCTCAACCACGGCAACATTTTTTTGGAGAACACCATGAGAAGCCACACGATTCAATCACACGCCGGAAAACTCTGGCCAGCGGAAGGCATTGCCTCCCAGAAAAAAACGGGTTCCGTTTGGTTGCAATATTGGCAAAAAAATTGGCGGCAGGCTTGGGCGCAACCCAAACGCCCCCAAACCCGGCGGGACGAAATCGCCGCCATTCGCTGGGACATCCTGAAAGGAGACGCGTGATGAAGGATTTGTTTCCGGTATTCGTCAACCTTTCCGGCAAAACGGTGCTGCTGGTGGGCGGGGGAGAAGTGGCCCGCCAAAAACTGGCGGCCCTGGCCCCCACCGGGGCCCATGTGGTGTTGGTGGATCCCCGCGCCGGGGAACAGGTGCTGTCGTGGGGAGGGGAGGGGAGCCTGTCTCTGGCGCGCGGGGTCTACTCCCCCGAACTGCTGGCCGGGGTCAGCCTGGTGTTCGCCGCCACCGATGACCCGGCGGTGAACCACCGGGTGGCCGCCGATGCCGAAGCCCGCGGCATTTGGGCCAACGTGGTGGATGACCCGGCCCATTGCCGGTTCCACACGCCCTCCATCCTGCGGCGGGGGGCCTTTACCGTGGCGGTATCGTCTGGGGGGGGCTTCCCTGGGTTCACCCGGGCCCTGCGCCGGGTGCTGGAGCGGCTGCTGCCGGTGGAGGATGACGGGGCCCTGGCCCGCCTGTTTTCCCTGCGGGAGCGGCTGATAGCCTCTGGCGCCCCGGCGGAGGAACGGAGCCGGGCGCTGAAACTGCTGGCCCAATGGTTTGAGTGGACCTACCTGAAACCAGGGGTGGAACCCCAGCGGCAAGACGGCGGCTGGCCAGAGGACTTCCCCGACCAGAGCGCCGCCCCCTGGGTGAAAGAATATCCACCCCGCTGGCTGAACTAACCAACCACGATTTTTCATGCGTTCTTGAGGAGACAACCATGACGTTTTACAACCTGCCCGAAACCCACGCCCAAGACCTGGAGCAATTTGGCCAGGCGCTGGCGGCCTTTCGCCGCAAAGAAATAGACCCCGTAAAGTTCCGGGCCGTGCGGGTGGGCTTTGGCGTGTACGAGCAGCGCACCCCCGACACCTACATGGTGCGCATCCGCTGCGCGGGCAGCGCCGCCACGCCGGCCCAGCTGGCCCACGTGGCCAAGTTAAGCGCCGAATATGGGGCCGAGCATTTTCATGTCACCACCCGCAACGAGTTGCAGCTGCACGACGTGGCCTACGATGACATTCTGCGGGTGGCCGCGCGCCTGCCCGAAGCCGGGTTGTCGAGCAAGGGCGGAGGGGGGAACACCATCCGCAACATCACGGCCTCCCCCGACAGCGGGGTGAACCCGGAGGAACCCTTCGACGTGGCCCCCTACGCCATGGCCCTCACCACCCGCATGATCGCGGAGGCGGATAGTTTCAACCTGCCCCGCAAGGTGAAAATCGCCTTTTCCAATACCGATGATGACAGCGCCCTGGCGTCCATCATGGACTTGGGTTTCATTGCCCGGATAAACAACGGCCGCCGGGGGTTTCGGGTGTTCGTGGCCGGAGGCATGGGGGCCAAAAGCCGGCTGGCCCATCCGTTCTTTGATTTTCTGCCCGATGACCAAGTGTACGCGGTGGTGAAGGCCGTGAAGCGCATGTTCGACAAGCACGGCAACCGCCGCAACAAATTTCAGGCCCGCCTGCGCTTTTTGTTTGAGCAGCTGGGAGAAGACGCGTTCCGAAAGTTCTTTGAGGAAGAATTGGAAACCGTTCGAAAAGAAAACCCCCCGCCATTGGCGCTGCCGGTGATTCAGCATGAGGGAAGGACACCGCCCTTTCCTCCGGTAAAACCCGCCGACAACGGTTTTGTGACTTGGTGGGAGCGTTACGTGAAAGCCCAGAAGCAACCGGGGCTGTCTCGCGTTCTGGTGCCCCTGCCCCTGGGCGATATTTCGAACCAAGACGCCCTGACCCTGGCCCAGGCCCTGGAACCCTTTGGGGAGAACACCCTGCGCTTTACCAAAGAGCAAAACCTGTTGCTGTTGAACATCCCCGATCCGTACCTGCCCTATCTGTACAACGTGATTCGCGGGTTACACACCCAGTCGGCCAAACCCGCGGTGTTGGGCGGCTTGGTGGCCTGCACCGGGGCGGCCACCTGCAAGCTGGGAATCTGCCTGCCCCGGGGGCTGGTGAGCGCCGTGGCCCAACGCTTGGAAAACAGCCGCCTGCCGTTAGATCAAGCGGCCGGGTTCCGGCTGAACGTGTCTGGCTGCCCCAACTCTTGCGGGCAGCACCACCAGGCCGACCTGGGCTTCTTCGGCAAGGTGCACCGGGTAGACGGGCGGATGCTGCCCGCTTACAACGTGGTGGCTGGCGCCCGGGTGGGGGCGGAGGGCTCTCGTTTTGCCGAGAAAGCGGGCGAAGTGGCCGCCAAAGACGTGCCTGAACTGGTGGAGCGAGTGCTGGCCCATTGGCTGGAGTCGGAAGGGGCCCCCCGGTCCTTCCATGCCTGGCTGGAAAACGGTGGACGGGAGGTGGTGGCCCAAACCGCCCATGATCTGTACCAAAAAACTCCCACCCAGACGCAACAGCCCCACTATTACACCGATTGGGGGGCCACCAGCCCCTTCTCTCTGGCGGAACGGGGCATGGGGGAATGCTCGGCGGGCTTGTTCGACATGATTGACGTGGACGCCAAGATCATCAAGGAGACCAAAACCGTGCTGGAAGCCCCAGACGCCGACAGCCAGCCGGAAGCCCTGCGGCAGGCGGCCCTACGCAGCGCCAGGGCCAGCGCCCGCATGCTGCTCATTACCCGTGGGCTAGAGCCGGTGAGCGATGCCGAAATTTACCGGCTATTCCAGAAGCACTTCATCGAAACCGGTCTGGTGCCCCAGGAATATTCCCCGGTGGTATCGAGGGCTTTGCACCAAGACGCCGCCGGGCTGGCGGATCACCGCCCGCTGGTGGCGGCGCTGGGAGACTGGATGTTGAACTTGTACAAAGAAATGGACCACTCCCTGCGCTTTCCGGCGGAAAAGCTGGTCAACCTTTAGCTCTAGGCAGAACCATGTTGTCCTTTGCTGGTTTTGTCACGGGTTTTTTGGTGGGGCTGACCGGGGTGGGCGGGGGGGCTTTGATGACCCCCTTGCTGCTGATGGTGTTTGGGGTGGCCCCCACCACCGCCGTGGGAACCGACCTGTGGTTTGCTGCCATCACCAAGTTGGCCGGCAGCGGGGTGCATCACGCCCGGGGATTCATCGACTGGCCGGTGGCCCGCCGGTTGTGGGCAGGCAGCCTGCCCGCCGCGGCGCTCACCATGGCGGCCATTCGCTGGGGGGGGCTAACCCTGGATGTCTCTTGGTTGAAACCGCTGATTGCCTGGGTGGTGCTGGTCACCGCCCTGGGGATTGTCTTCCAGCGGCGGTTGCACCAGGTGGGAGAGCGCCTGCGCACGGTGCATGTGCGGGGTTTCAAGCGCCTGCAGCCGGGGCTTACCCTGGCCGCCGGGGCGGCCATTGGAATCCTGGTGACCCTCACCTCCATTGGGGCCGGGGCCCTGGGGGCGGCGCTGCTCACGTTTTTGTACCCCTTCCGGTTGCCCCCCGCCCGGCTGGCAGCCACCGACATGGCCCATGCCATTCCCTTGGCGGTGTTTGCCGGGCTGGGGTACGCGCTGTTGGGGCAGGTGGATCTGGTCTTGTTGGGCTGGCTGTTGCTGGGGTCACTGCCGGGGGTGTTCCTGGGCGCTGTTCTTTCCACCCGGCTGCCCCAGCCGGTGCTGCGGGGGGCCCTGGCCGTGGTGCTGGCCGCGGCGGGCGTGAAACTGCTCACCACGGCATAAGAACATACATACAGAACATCAGAACAAAACATCAGAGACCCATGACCCAACCGCCAAAAACCGAACATGTGGTGTGGCACCCCCACAAGGTCACCCCTGAGCAGCGCTGGGCCTTAAACGGGCACCACCCCGCGGCGGTATGGTTCACCGGGTTGTCGGGGAGCGGAAAATCTACCCTGGCCAACGAGGTGGAACACCTGCTGGTCACCCGCCGCCGGGCTCATACGTTTCTGCTAGACGGCGACAACCTGCGCCTGGGGTTAAACGCCGGGCTGGGGTTTGATGAAGCCGGACGACAGGAGAACGTTCGCCGCGCGGCCCAGGCCGCCCGGTTGTTTCACGATGCGGGGCTGATTGTGCTGGCCGCCTTGATCTCTCCCTTTGCCACGGGGCGGGCAGAGGCCAAAGCCCTGTTTCCGCCGGGGCGGTTTTTTGAAGTGTACGTGCGCTGCCCCCAGGAAGAATGCGAGCGGAGAGACCCCAAGGGCCTGCACAAGCAGGCCCGGGCTGGCCAGCTGGAACACTTCACCGGCATTGCCCAGCCCTATCAGCCCCCCGCACACCCCGACCTGGTGCTGGACACCACCCAGGGAACGCCGGAAACCCTGGCGCAGCAAGTGGTGGCTTTGCTAGAGCGGGCGGGGATTTTGAGCGGTTCAACCACACACGGGAAATTCCCTCGGGATTCATCATGAGAGACCTCTGCGTAATCTGTTTACTTCCAACCCCCTACCCCCTTCCCTTGGGGAAGGGGGATTTTATTGGGGGGCTTCGCCCCCCACGCCCCCTTTTTACGGGCAACACCCTGACGACGCAGAGGTCTTCATGAATCACTTGGACGAATTGGAAAGCATCAGCGTGCATATCCTGCGGGAGGCCTACGCCAATTTCAAAAACCTGGGAATGCTGTGGAGCATTGGGAAGGATTCCACGGTGATGCTGTGGCTGGCCCGCAAAGCCTTCTTCGGCCACGTGCCCTTTCCGTTGATTCACGTGGATACCCATTTCAAAATTCCCGAAATGATTGCCTATCGGGACCGCCTGACCCGGGAGTGGCGGCTGAACATGGTGGTGGGAGAAAACACCGAGGCCCTGGCGGCCAAACAAACCTTTCCCGATGGGGGGGTGGACCGGTTGGCCTGCTGCAAACTGCTCAAAACCCAGGCCCTGAAAGACACCCTCAGCGGCAGCCGCCCCCGGATGCGGTTCAACCACCTGACCCATCGCTACGAGCCGGACACCCTGACCGACCCTTTCACCGGCATCATTGCCGGGGTTCGGGCCGACGAGGAGGGCAGCCGCTCCAAAGAGCGCTACTTTTCTCCCCGCGACCGCTCCAACGAGTGGCACGTGGGCGAACAGCCGCCAGAATTTTGGAGCCAGTACAAAACCGACTTTGCCCCTGGCACCCACCTGCGCATCCATCCCCTGCTGGATTGGACGGAACTGAACATTTGGGAATACATCCAGCGGGAAAACATTCCCACGGTGTCTCTCTATTACAACCAGGGTGACGGCAAGCGGTATCGCTCTCTGGGGTGCTACCCCTGCACCACGCCCATTGACTCCAACGCCCGCACGGCGGAAGAGATCATCGAGGAATTGCGCGGCGGAAAGTTGTCTCACGTGGCCGAGCGGTCTGGCCGGGCCCAAGACAAAGACGGCGGCGGGTTAGAGTCTTTACGCAAAGAGGGCTACATGTAGCCGGGAAAAATATCGGATGACTGAAATCAAACGAACCGAATCGGGATGATTGAGCCGAAGGGGAAAACAGATGGAAAAGAAAATAGAAAACCGGGATGAACTGTCCCAGGAAAAAATGAACATCGTCATCGTGGGGCATGTGGACCACGGCAAAAGCACCGTGGTGGGCCGCCTGCTGGCCGATACCGGCAGCCTGCCGGAAGGCAAGCTGGAAAAAATCAAAGCCGACTGCGAGCGCAACGCCAAACCCTTTGAATACGCGTTTTTGATCGACGCCCTGAAAGACGAACAGAGCCAGGGAATTACCATTGATTCCGCCCGGGTGTTCTTTCAATCCCAACAGCGCCGATACATTCTGATCGACGCCCCTGGGCATATCGAATTTCTAAAAAACATGGTCACCGGCGCCAGCCGGGCCGAAGCCGCCGTGCTGGTGATTGACGCCGCGGAAGGCATCCGCGAAAACTCCCGCCGCCATGGGTATTTGTTGTCGCTGCTCGGCATCACCAAGGTGGTGGTGGCGGTAAACAAAATGGACTTGGTGGGCTGGCGGCAGGAGGTCTTCGGCGCCATTGAACGGGAATACCGGGCCTTCCTGGAGCAGGTGCGCCTGCGTCCGGCGGGGTTTATCCCCATCAGCGGCAGGGAGGGAGACAACATTGCCGCCCGCTCCGGCCAGATGGGCTGGTATCAGGGCCCCCCGCTGTTGGCGGCCCTGGACGCTTTCCACAAAGAGCCCCCCCCCGTGGCCCTGCCCTTTCGCATGCCCGTGCAGGATGTGTATAAGTTTACCCAAATGGGAGACAACCGGCGGATCATCGCCGGAACGGTGGCCCAGGGGCAGATTCACCCCGGAGACGAAGTGGTGTTTTATCCCTCCGGCAAGCGCACCCGAATCAAACAGATGGAGGTTTTCTCGGCCCCACGCCCCCAAGCGGCCCAGGCTGGCATGGCCTCTGGGTTTACCATGGGGGAGGAAATTTACGTTCAGCGTGGAGAAATGGCCACCAAGGCCGGTGAGCCCCGGCCCAAGGTGGCCGCTCGGCTGCGGGTTAGCCTATTCTGGTTGGGCAAAGAACCCATGGTGATGAAAAAAGATTACCTGGTGAAACTGGGCACCGCCCGCAGCAAAGCCCGCATAGAAGAAATACACCGGGTGTTGGATGCCTCTACCCTGGAAGGGGAAATTCGAGACCGGATTGACCGCCATGCCGCGGCGGAAGTGACCCTGGTGCTAGACAAGCCCCTGGCCTTTGATTTGTCTCACCAGGGCCGGGAGACGGCCCGCTTCGTGGTGGTAGACAACTACGAAATCACGGGGGGGGGAATTGTGCTGGAAGACCTGCCCGACCGTGGGGGGTGGGTGCGGGAAAGCGTGATTGCCCGCAATTACCGCTGGGAACCCAGCCTGATTGGGCCAGAAACCCGGGCCGAGCAATACAACCAGCACGCGGCCTTGGTGCTCATCACCGGGCGGCAGCACACCGGGAAAAAACGGCTGGCCAAGGCCTTAGAACAGCGGTTATTTTCCACCGGGAAAATTGTGTATTACCTGGGGATTGGTTCGGTGGTGCATGGGCTGGACGCTGACCTGAAAGCCCACCCCCCGGTGGCAAACGCTCGGGCCGAGCACATCCGCCGCTTGGCGGAAATCGCTCACATACTGATGGACGCCGGAGTGATTTTAATCGTGACCGCCGTGGAACTGACCAGGGAAGACCTGGAAGTGTTCCGCACGGTGGTGAACTTTGAAAAAACCGAGGTGATTTGGGTGGGAGAGGAATCCACCGATATCCCCATGGATCTGGTGGTGCCGGGCGGGGAATTTCAGGAAGAATCCCTCCAGGAATCCATGGGGTTGCTGCAAGAACACGGCATTATCTTCAAACCCTAGGGTTTTGCCAAAGCACAGGGTTCTGTTAAGGCACTTTGGTCTGGCCGTAGGTGTTGTCTCCCCAGCAGGTCACGGTTTTCACCCCGGCATTGTTCAGCAGGGCGCAGGAAAAGTTATCTCCCGCGGCCACCCCCAACACGGTTCCGGTGAGGGTAGGCACGGTGGTTTGGCCCGCTGCGTTCCTTCCCCAGCAGGTCACGGCCGTTCCGTTGCTGGCGCAGTTGTGCTGCGTTCCCGAAGCGACCATGGTTTGCAGCGACTGTGCCGCCAGCGGAACGGTGGTCTGACCGTAGGTGTTGTCTCCCCAACATTTCACCGCTCCGCCGTCCAGGGCGCAGCTGTGGCGCATCCCGGCGGTCACTTGGCTGGGGGCGGCCAAGGCTGGCGCGGTCACCGTGGCCGGGGCCTGGCCATAGGTGTTGTCTCCCCAGCATTTCACGGCGGTGCCGTCTAGAGCGCAGGTGTGCAATTCTCCCGCCGCCAACAGGGTGGGCGTGGTGAGAGCGGGCACCGTGATTTGACCCGAATTGTTGGCACCCCAACACTTCACCGTGTTCACTGCGGTCACCACGTCTATGGCGCAACTGTGATACCCACCAGCGGCCACCTGAAAGGGAGCGACCATTACCGGAGCGACGGTTTGCCCGGAATTTCCCTGCCCCCAGCACACGATGGAGGGTGGGGTGGCGCCGCTGTTCAGGGCGCAGGCATGGAACCAGCCCGAAGAGACCAAAGTAAGGGTGTTGGGAGCAATCATGGTGGGGACAAAGAGCTGGCTTTTGTCGTTGCGTCCCCAGCAATTCACCGTAATGGGGGTCACCCCGCCATCGACCGCGCAGGCAAACAACCCCCCGGCCGAAATTTGGGTGGGAGAAACCAAGTGCTTCGTGGAAATGGCTTGGGGCGTTCCACATCCTGTGACTCCCAGCAGGGCGGCCCCCAGTGCCAACCCCCGCAACATCGTATAGGCCGCGCAACGACCCCCCCTGCTCCATCCTGTCATCCCCTGCATGTTATTCTCTTTCCATTCGTTGGTTTCGGTATTCTATGGGCAGACAGCTTATTTGACCCCCAAGAATATCGTATATGGATTGGAACAGCCACAGGGGGTCTTCGGTTCAACCGCATCCCCTATCTTAAAGAAAGAAATGGGGTTTGTCTTCCTTTTGTTCCCCAAAAGCGCCCCCTTCGTGGCGGGGAAATGAATCGAAGCCAAAAAGTTGTGCACTTGCTTCCCTGTGGTTTTTTTAACCGTAGGGATGAACAGAATAACCGATGGATTCGAGTAATGGGGCAGCCGCCCAACAGGGCGCTGGGGAGGGGTGCTGTTGGGATACCCCATGGAGGGGATGGCGTGCCTGGGGAGGTCTTGTGTGCGTTGGTCACCGATGGCGCCGAATGGCCGGGGGAAAATAAACACATTCACGGCTGTGGAAATGACCCCCGGCCATTCAACGAAACCAACTCTTGGAGATATTGTCATGGAATCTTCCTCGTCTGCTTCCACCCCCTCCGCCCTTCGCGCCGGCCTGACGGCGGTAGCCGTGGCGGCAACCATGGCCGCGGTGTCGGCCTGCACCCCTTCTCCCGATGAAATCACCCCCGCCCAACTGCGGGCAGCCCTGGACCAAGGGCAGCAACTGGTGGTGGTCGACGTGCGGGAAGACGGCGAATGGGCGGGCGGGCATATGCGGGCAGCCCGTTCGGTGCCGCTCAGCCGGATGAGTGGAACCTTGGACGGCGTGGACAAGGGAGCCGCCGTGGTGCTGTATTGCCGGTCCGGCAAACGCTCGATGCGGGCGCTGGAAATGATGAAAGGCGCTGGCTACACCAACGTGAAATCCCTGGCTGGCGGCATCAGCGCCTGGCAGTCGGAGGTTGACCCGGAACTGACCCGCTACTAATCCCGGCGGGCACCACCCGGTAGGCCGAGGCATCCTGGGCCAGTCGGGCCAACAGGTCTGGCGGGGTCAGAAGCGGTTCGGCCGCTTCGGCCCCCAGGGCTTCCACAAAGGCCTGGATCAACCCCTGGCGCAGGGCTTCTGTGGAGAACCTGTCCGTCAACCCCAATTCCTCCAGGCTGGCCATGGCCGCCTGGATTGAGGCGGGGGTCTCTCCGGTAAACAGGGCCGCCATTTGGCTGGTGTTGACCCGCAAGGGAATAGAGCCGTGCTGCAGCCAAGCTCCGGCCCGTCGGCGCTGGGCGGAACCCGCCAGCTTTTTTCCATGCACCACAATTTCACAGGCCGAAGGCGCGGCGAAGCAGTTGGCGTTGGCCCCGCCGGTTTGCTCCGCCCGGGTAAAGGGCTGAGAACTGGCCGGAACGCCCAGGGCTTTCAGCCAGGCCAGCAGGGCCCCCGCCGTCAACCGGTAGCAATCCATCAGCCCGCCATAGGTCCCTTCAGGGGCCGCCAGGGCATAGGTGATGTCATGCCCGTGCAGCACCGCCCGACCGCCGGTCATCCGCCGCACCAACGGAATGTGGTCTTGGGCCAGCACCTCCAGGTTCAACTCCCGCTCCAGCCGTTGGGCCCGGCCCAGCGACAGGGTGGGGCGCTCCCAACCATACAACCGCAGCAGGGGGCGGCCCAGCCGTTCCGCTTCGGCCAGCAGCCAGGCGTCCCGGGCCATGTTGTCTTCACCGCTTGGGGCTCCATCGTTCCACACCAACAGATTCATGGGTTTCCTGGGGGTTCTGGGAGTATTGGGTTGAGGGTGAGTTTGGGGTTTGGGGAAACCTATGGTAAAATAAAAGCATGGTGAAATAAATCAGACCGGTTGAACCGGATTTGATTTGACGTCCTCTTAATGTCGTGGGGAGTGTGACCGAGGTACGGCAAATACATTTTACCTTGAGTATGGCTGTTCCTCTATACACTAGACTTCTTTACCCTGTCTTCCCCGTTTCTCCCTCACCCGAGGAAGAAACACAAATCGCTCCCGGTCTGAACGGGTTCTTTGGGGCCTCCTAAAGCATCCCGTTCGCGGAGCAAACCGGCTCAATCTGCTGCGTTTTACCTGTTTCACGGCCAAAGGGTGTGCTTTTTCCTCAGGCTGGAGACAACGGGTTTCTTTTTTCGTTCGATTGTTCATTGGGGGAGGTGCTCCCCCGTTGGTTTCTGTTCACTTTTCACAAGGAGGTTTCGATGAAAAATCACGCCATCCATAATACCCATCAAACCGCCCGTATCGCCGTTTCTCGTAAGTCTATTGTGTTGTTCTTGGGGCTGGGGGTGTTTGCTCTGTTCACCGGCTGCTCTGGTGACAAGCCCAAGCCCGTGGAACCCAAACCGGCCCAGGCCGAAGCCCCGGCCTCTAAACCCAACCAAGCCGAATTCCCTGCCAATCAGGCCAAGTGCAAAGTCGAAGGCCAGGGCAACAGCATCGTTGTGTTCTTCGATCTGAACAGTTCCGACGTGAGGGGAGAATTTCTGGGCGACATTAAAATGGTTGCGGCGGCGGTGAAAGCCAAACCTGGCTACACCCTGCGGGTGAATGGCCATGCCTCCAAGGAAGGTTCAGACAGCTACAACAAGGCTCTGGGCAAACGCCGGGCCCAGGCGGTGAGCCAAGTGCTGCAAGATGGCGGGGTGGACGCCTCCAAAATCACCGTGAAATCCTTTGGAAAATCCAAGCCCTGTTCCAAAGGCGCTGCCCCTGAAGACAACCGTCGGGTGGTCATCATTTGGGAAAAGGCTGGCAAGTAAAGCCAGTAAATAGAGCCAGCATGTAGGGCTGAATCCCACGGTTGTTTGCAAACACCAGCACCCCTCCCCATGCATTCATCGGGGAGGGGTATTTTTTTGGGGGATTCGCCCCCCAGGCCCCCCATTTTTTGCTCCCAGGGTATAAACCCGGTTATGATGGGTTTTCTGGATAAAGCCACGTCACCCCGGTGCTCACACTCCCATTCTAAGCTCGTCTCATGATCTCGATTTTTGATTCCTTGAATGCCTACCAGACCCACCTGGCCCGCCAGACCCAAGCGGGCCCCGCCGGAGTGGAAACCACCGTGCGGGAGATTTTAGAAACCGTGCGGGCCCAGGGCGACCCTGCCCTGCTGGCCTACACCGAACGGTTCGACAAGGTGCGGCCAGACACCCTACGGGTGCCCAGGGAGGCCATGGAGCAAGCCTCGGCCGAGGTGGACCCCGCCATGCGGGACATCTGGATTCAGGCCATGCACAACGTGGAGGTCTTTCACCAGCGCCAGAAAGAAGACAGTTCCCTGGAGTTCTTTCAAGACGGCACCCTGCTGGGCTGGAAGGTAACCCCCATCCAGCGGGCGGGGGTGTACATCCCCGGTGGGCGGGCGGTGTACCCCTCATCGCTCATCATGAACGTGGTGCCAGCCCGAGTGGCGGGGGTGCCCGAAATTGTGGTGGTTAGCCCCCCTGGCCCCAACGGCCTGCCCCACCGCGACGTGTTGGCCTGCGCCGCCCTGCTGGAAGTGGAAGAAATGTATGCCATGGGCGGTGCCCAGGCGGTGGGGGCCCTGGCCTATGGCACCCAAACCATCCGCCCGGTGGATAAAATCACCGGCCCAGGCAACGCCTACGTGGCCGAGGCCAAGCGCCAGGTGTTCGGGCGGGTGGGGATTGACTCGGTGGCGGGGCCCAGCGAAATTCTGATTCTCTCCGACGGCACGGGCAAGGTAGAGTATTTGGCCCGGGACTTGCTCTCTCAAGCGGAGCACGACCCCGAAGCCCGGGCGGTCCTGGTGACCACCAGCCGAGAAGAAGCCCAACGGGTAAAAAAACACCTGGAAGAAATCGTGCCGGGGCTGCCCCGGCGGGAGATCATCGAGTCTGCCCTGAAGGGGGGCTCGGGCATTGTGGTGGTCAACACCCTGGAAGCGGCCATAGAAGCCGCCAACCAGATTGCGCCGGAACACCTGGAAATCATGACCGCCGACCCCATGGCCCTGCTGCCCCGCATCCGCCACGCTGGGGCGGTGTTTTTGGGGGCCAACACCCCCGAACCGGTGGGAGATTACTTCGCCGGGCCCAACCATACCCTCCCCACCGGGGGAACGGCCCGGTTTTCTTCCCCCTTGTCGGTGCAGGATTTCACCAAAAAGTCGTCGGTGCTGATGTATTCGGCCCAACGGTTGCAAAAAGAAGGAGAGGCCATTGCCCGGTTCGCCGACCGGGAGGAATTGGCCGCCCATGCCGCCGCCATTCGGGTGCGCCTGGGCACGTTGAAACAGTAAATGGGGTGCTTGAGGCTGGATAGATGAAACCTCTGCATAACCCGTGTTTTGCCGGTGGTGATGTCAGGGCCAACGGCCTTTGGGGGGAATAGGCAGGGGGATGGGAAAAAATAGGTTACGCCAAGGTCTCAAGATATTTTCTAAACCCCACCCGTTTTTTTAAACATTTTGCCAGGAACCCGTATGGCCGAGCGGAAAACCCAACTGGAATACCAGACCCGGGAAACCCACACCAAACTGAAACTAAACCTGGACGGCGAGGGGGCCCACACCATCTCCACGGGTATTCCGTTCTTCGACCACATGCTGGCCCAACTGGCCTTCCATGGCTGCTTTGACCTGGAACTGACCTGCAAGGGCGACCTGGAGGTGGACAGCCACCACACCGTGGAAGACGTGGGCATTGCCCTGGGGCGGGCGTTTTCTCAAGCCCTGGGCACCCGTGCTGGCATTCGCCGGTTTGCCCACGCCTATTACCCCATGGACGAAACCCTGGCCCGGGCCGTGGTGGATATCTCTGGCCGCCCTGAGTTTCACTTTGAGGGAGCCTTCACCCAGCCCAACCTGGGCGGCATGGACACCCAGATGATTCCCCATTTCTTCAAATCCCTGGCCATGGCCGGGGGGCTAACCCTGCACATGGCCCTGCTGGCCGGGGAGAACGACCACCACAAGGCCGAGGGGTTGTTCAAAGCCCTGGGCCGCGCCCTAGACGACGCCGCCCGCCCCGAACCCCGCCGCCAAGGGGTGGCCAGCACCAAGGGGAAGTTATAACCCGTGCCCACCGCCATCATTGATTACAACGTGGGAAATCTGGGCAACTTGAAGAACGCCCTAGACGCCCAGAACATCCCCAACACCATCGTCCGCCGCCCAGAGGAACTGCGGGGCTACGCCCGCATCATTCTGCCTGGGGTGGGGGCCTTTGCCCCGGCCGTTGACCACCTGCGCCAAGCCGAATTGGAAGCCGCCGTGTTGGAGCGGGTGGGGGCGGGGGTGCCCTTTTTGGGGGTGTGCGTGGGCATGCAGCTGCTGTTCGACCAAAGCGAGGAAGACGGCCTGCACCGCGGGCTGGGGCTGGTGCCGGGGCGGGTGGTGAGGTTTAGCCACGGGCTCAAAATTCCGCACATTGGCTGGAACGCCGTGGCTTTCCGCCAGGAAGACCCCCTGCTGGCGGGCATTGCCGATGGCAGCCATTTTTACTTCGTGCATTCCTATCACGGGGTGTTGGCCGACCCGGCCTGCCTGCTGGGAGAAACCCACTACGGCATTCCCTTCCCCGCCATCGTCCGCCGGGGCAACGTGTGGGGGGTGCAGTTTCACCCGGAAAAAAGCCAAAACCCAGGGCTGCGCCTGCTGAAGAATTTTTCAGAAATCCAGGGATAGGATTCGGGCATGATCCCTACGTACCTTTCCCCCGGGAAATTTCCGCCAGGAAATCTCCCGCCCATCGATACACGTTATTCTCTTCGATGATTTGATGCATCCGCGCCATTCTTTGCTTTCGTTCTTCTGGCGGCATGGTCAAGGCCAAATGAATGGCATGGGCAAAGGCTTCGTTGTCGTAGGGATTGACAATCAGGGCATCGGTTAACTCTTTTGCTGCGCCAGCGAACTCGGACAACACCACCATGCCGTCTTTTCCTCGGCTGGCCGAAATGTATTCTTTGGCCACCAAACTCATGCCATCGTGCAGCGAACTGACAACGCACATGTGTAGCCCATAGGTCCGCTTCCTGGCCGCCCGTCAATTGATGTGGGTCTTGGCACAGAGCAAATCTGCGCCGGAAACAACATACAAGAACAAAACGGGGAAACGAAGGATGGGGGGATGAAGAAAGTCTGCGGTATATAGACGGGCCCAAAACCAAGGGAAACGACCAACGGTCGTTTCCCTTGGGATGGATGGCGAAGAGCTCCCCGAGCAAGACTCGAACTTGCGACCTAGTGATTAACAGTCACCCGCTCTACCGGCTGAGCTATCGGGGAATGGGGCCAACACGAAAAAAACATATCTTCTATTTATGGGGCCGGTAGGAGAGATTGTCAAGGCGCAGTTGCTGGAAGATTCCCCCAGTTGACCAAGTTTTCCGCCCCTGACACTTGAGAAATCTTGGGGACTTTCTGTGGCTCCCTCCCCCCAGACACATTGGAGCTATTTGGTCTGAGCCAAATAGGCCGCGATGTGGGGCAAATCGTCCTTCAGATGGGGAAAGGTGGGCATGTTGCGGGTCGCCCGCTTGGGTTTGTAGCCGGGGGGGTAGCCGCCCTCCATCACCCGGGCCTGAATCAGGGCCAGGGAGGATCCCCCAATGGGCGGGGCGATGGTGCCTCCCTCAATGGGGTTCACCCCATGGCAAAAGCGGCAGGTCTCTAAGTAGGCCTGGCGGCCCCGCTCTGGGTCCCCCAAGGCTGGGGCGAGAGATTTGGCGGGTGCGGAAGATTTGGCTGGGGCAGGCGTTTTAGCCGAGACAACCAGGGCCCCCAGGGCCAGCCCAGTCAGGATCAGCAGTGAGGCACGAGCAACTAACACATTGATACGCATGGAATAGTCCTATTGACGAAGGGAACGGGACAGAAAATAGGATATCCCCTGTCCCAAGGGTTCTTCCCCAATTGTGACCTGCCCTTGACCAAAAAGGGAGGCCCTCTTGACTCTTTTCGCCCATGGGGTATGGTGGCTAGGTCAATTTTGTATCACTTCATTCTCTTCAAACCCCAGGGTGCCCATGTTTGAACTTGGCGTAGTGGCGATTTTCCTGTTGTTTTCCGCGGCCTATTTCGGCGTGTTTTTGTGGTGGGAAAAGAAAATGCCCAATCCCCCCATGGAAGACTCCCATCACTAAACGGTTCTTCTGGCTAAAACGGGAGAGTTGGCTTAACAGGTGCCCGGTTTCACCGGGCACCTGTTTGCTTTATGCCCCGTTCTAACCAACCCACGCCTAAACCTGAAATCTAGTCAGAATCCGAGTCATTTTTTTCCCCCTCTTGAGAGAAAAAAAATGAAGCCGAACGCTCACCCCGATTATCGCCCTGACATTGATGGCCTGAGGGCCTTGGCTATTCTATCGGTGGTGGCTTTTCATGCGTTCCCCAGCTTCTTGCCAGGGGGGTTTGTTGGGGTAGACGTATTCTTCGTGATCTCCGGCTTCCTCATCTCCACCATCTTGTTCAAAAGCCACGAAGCCGGGAATTTCAGCTATCTCGATTTTTACATTCGGCGGGCCCGGCGGATATTTCCAGCCCTGGTCCTGGTGCTGGCGTTCTCTCTGGCTGCTGGCTGGTGGATTCTGGTGAAAGAGGAATTTGTAAATATCGGTAAGCAGATTTTTGCTGGAACATTGTTCATCTCGAATTTTCACTTTTTGCGTGATGCAGGATATTGGGACACCGACTCGGAATTAAAGCCCCTGCTGCATCTGTGGTCGTTAGGGGTAGAGGAACAGTATTACCTGCTATGGCCGGTGATGATTGCGTTGTTTTGGAAGCGATCTCACAATTTTTTGTGGATTGTCCTTCCGGTGTTTATCAGTTCCTTTGTGCTGAATATTTTGTTTGTTTCCTCTAGGCCGGAGGAGGTGTTCTATTCTCCCTTCACCCGGTTTTGGGAATTGATGGCGGGAAGTCTGCTGGCCTACATGACCCTTCACCAAGCCCCACAAAGTTTTTGGAAGCTCATCCATGGGCAACGACCAGGAGGGGGAAAGTTGGCTGCCAATGGGGTGGCTTGGGGTGGGATGGGATTGCTACTCATTGGGTTTGTTGCCATCGCGCCAAACAGTGCCTTTCCGGGCTGGTGGGCCCTGCTGCCCGTGCTGGGGGCCTTTATGATCATTTTGGCGGGGGAAGGAAGCTGGATCAACCGGAGCCTCTTGGCCCACCCGGTTTTTGTGTATGTTGGGCTGATCAGCTACCCATTGTATTTGTGGCATTGGCCATTGTTGTCTTTTGCCAAATATATTCACCCCGATCTTGACGTGCTGACCCGATTGGCGTTGGTGGCCACCGCTTTCTTGCTGGCCATTCTGACTTACCATCTGGTGGAAATCCCCGTGCGTTTGCGGGTTGCGCCCAAAAACGCCGCGGTCTATGCCACGGCAGGAATTGCCATGATGTGCGGGATGGGGGTGATGATGCAGGATAGAAAACTTTCTCCATATCACAACCCACCTCTTTGGCCGTTAAAGGAAACGCTAGGGTATTCCTCTGCCGTGCCTACGTTTACTTATGGCGGACGAACGTACTACCGGCTGGGAAGTGGCCAGAAAAATGTGATTGTGATGGCCGGAGACAGCAATATGGTGATGTATTACCACCGGGTGGACCAACTCTACCGCCAGGGGGGCCATTCTCGACCGGTGGTGTTTTTGACTCTTCCCGGATGTTTGCCCGTTCCCCAGGATTGGCTCAAGCCGTCCAGTCATTGTCATGGCTTTGGTGAAGACATTTTCCGCTATGCCCGGGACCCTCAAGTGACCACCGTAGTATTCGCGGCCAGTTGGTTTTTCTCTTTAGAGCGTCAGCCCCGCACAGAGTTTACCGTCGGGCGTCATACCTGGGCGCTCAACCAAGGTTCTGAAAATCACCAAAACACCATGAAGGCTTTGGTGAACATGCTAAAAACCCTGCGCCAGATGGGGAAGCAAGTCTACCTGGTATCCAGCATTCCCCTGGGTAAACAATTGGAGCCATTGTATAACTTAAAACGATCCACGCTTGGTTTGGGGGAATTTTCTCTGATCCCCGCGGGTGGTACTCCTCGGCAGGAGCAAGAGGCCCGTTTTAGCCAGGTCATACAAAACATTCGAGAGTCCGCGGCAGAAGCGGGCGTACCATTGATTGAGCCCATGAATTATGTGTGCGATGAGACCTTCTGCCCATCCTATACCCCCCAGGGGATTCCCATGTATTATGATTCCGGGCATCTTAACCCCGAATATGTCCGAAATCATGTATTCTATTTAGATGAAATTTTTAAGCCATAATATATTCTTCATTCCCAGGCTTCCGATGGCCCTTGATGTCATCGAGCGTTCTACAAGGCCCATGCGTTTCTATTCATTCCAAGGGGTCGCTTTATTGTTTGCTCTGGCGTTGGCCGCTGGCTGCGCCGAGGACGCCGCCTATATCCCCCCCCAGGTTTCTGAGAACCCCCTGTCGCCCCAGTCTCCAGCCTTTGTGGAGGCCCGCCCGTTTCCCTTCCAGGCTTCCGGCGGCATTCGCTGGGTGTACCGGGGCAAGCGCGAGGGTCTGCGCATGTCGTTGGGGATGGACAGCAAAAATCAAGGGATGATCCGCATGGAAACCCCGGTGGTGGGAACCACGGCGGCGGAAATGTGGTTCAGCCCGGAGAAGCTGATTCTGTTGGATTACCGAGAACGAGCGTTTTTTAAGGGTCCCAACACCCCCGCCCAGCGGGGTGCTGTGCTGGGGGCCGACCTTTCTCCCATGGAATTCCGCATGGCCTTAACGGGGCGGGTTCCTCAAGGGGTGTTTCGGCAGGGCAAGGGATGGGTCACCCCCACGGCCAAGGGGGCCGAGGCGGGATTTCAGGCGGGCTCGGCGGAATATCGTTTCACCCTGGGGCCCAAGGGGTGGCCCACCAAGTGGGAAAAATGGGAGGGGGGGCAACTGCGATTCAGGGTGGAGTATGGATATTGGGAGCGGGTGCCATGGGCGGGGCCGTCTAAAGGCGGGGGTGTTCTCATGGTACCCCTTCGCATCAAGGTTCTGGATTGGCGAGAAAAATCTGGCCTGTCGTTTTTGCTGGATCGCTACCACCCCGGCGAGGTGCCTCCCCGCTTTCCCTCAAAGATTCCGCCGGAGAAAGGTTGGGTGGCCATGGGGATTGCCCCAGTGAGAGAAGAAAAGCCCGTGGCTTCCAACCAGCCGACCGATTCATCCCTTGAACCCACGAGAGAACCCACGAGAGAACCCAGCGGGAAAGATGAAAAATCCTTAGAAAAAACCCTGGAGAATACCGAGAAGATCAAGGGGAAGGCCAACGGGAAAGCCCGGGGGAAAACCGTGAAGTCCTCCCAGAAACCGGCCCAAGAAGCAGAGCAAAAACCCGTGGCGGCCCAACAGCCAGAGCCCGCTATGCCGTCTGTGCCCCCCACCCAGCCGCCAACCCTAGAGACCCCTGGCCCAGCCACGGCGCCCGTTTCCCCAGTTCCCCCTGCCGCCGCGCCTCCGCGCTTCCTCACCCCCCAGGAAGAAGATTACTTAGAGGAAATTTAAAACTTTACGGGCGGAAAGTATCAAGCAGAGAGCGGTGGGGCCGATGCACCCACAGGGCCGCCAGCAGGCCAAACAACCCCATCGACACCAAAATTTCGGCGGCATAGGCCCAGCGGATGGCCGAAGGCAGGGGAAGAACACCTGCAACCACCAGCGAGGCCGGCAGCAGGGCGAAGGGCAGTATCACCGACAGGGCGATTTGCAGAAACCCACCCCCCGCCATGCGAATGATGGGCAGGCTGATCATGGCCCACAGAATACCCCCCACCAGTTGCAACGCTAGGTTGACGTCGGACAGGTCCAACCCGCCGGTGTAATGTTCCAGCGCCGGACCCGCCAGAGGGATAAAAACCAACGCCCCTGCCAGCACGTGCAGGGCCGGATAGGCCGCCACCAGGGCCGGAAACTTGAGGGCCCATTGCTTGGCGGGCAGCATGGCCCGGATGTTTTTATCGGCGGGTTCCCGGCCTTTCCGGTATTTGCCAAACGCCAGGGTGGCCAGGGGGGCCGTTAGCAGAGACTGGATGAACCCATTGGTCACCAAGTCATACAACTCCGAGTGGGTCATGTTCCCGGTGAGTTCCACCAAAATGTTCCAACTGTCGAGATACACCAGCAGCATAGATGCGGTGAAATGCACCACGAACACGGTGGTGGTAAGCACCTGGCCGCTCCAGCGCGAGGCGGAAACCAGAAACCCCAGGGCAATTCCCTGCATCAGGGCTCCGCTGATCAACTCAAACGAATTCCCGTGGAAGGGGCTGGAAATATCTAATCGCAGAAAGTTGATGGAGTACAACACAAACACGCCCAGAGACAGCAACAAAACCCGGAGGGGATTCAAAGTGGTCATGGAGTTTCCCTTTGGAAGAGCGGATAAACAGATCAACGGATACACAAATGGTTACGAATTGTTTCCCCTGCCCCGCGGCATCCCCTGTATCGCCCGCCCATTTCCTTCAAACACGCCTACATCTACTATTCCTAACCTATACGAGACCTCTGCAAAACCTTTTTTTCCCATCCCCCTGCCCCCCATTCACGAAAAAAAACTGGGTGATGCCGTGGTCTCTATACTTCTATCCCTCTAACCTCGTCGCTCCATCACGATAGACCGACCCATTCCCAGTTCTGCGGGGAAACGGGGGGTCATGGCAGTCGCGGGGTGGAAGGTTTGTCGGAAGGCTTGGCCATCGATACACGCCCTTTCAAAATACGCCAATTTTCCGGGGAAAGAAAGTGACCCGTCGCAAGCGTTGGCCCCAGGGCGCCCCCCACGGTTTGAATGCGTTCCAGGGTTCCGGGGTGGGTTTGCAGCAGGGTGGGAATAGCCACGCCCGTTTCTGGATTTTCTTTGTGAAGCAGGGTCAGCAGTTCCAGGGCGGCGCGGTCGGGCAGGTTCTCTTCCCGCAAAAATTCCAAGGCGTATTTGTCGGCGTCCGACTCTTGGTCGCGGCTGAATTTCATGACCGCCAGCGACTGCCCCAAGGATTCCATCATCCCCGCCAGGGAACGATCGCCCCCCGTGGCCAAAGACAGGCCCACCTCTAGCGCCTTGGCGTGGATCAATCCCCGCATAGAGTGACGGTGCACCACATGCCCCAACTCGTGGCCCAGCAGGGCCGCCAATTGGTCGGGGGTTTCCAGTTTGTCTAACATGCCTTTGAACACCACCATGCGCCCCCCCGGAAGGGCCATGGCGTTCATGATGGGCGACTCCACGACCGTAATCCGCACCCGGCGGCCATCGGCCAAGTGCCGAGACAACCGCTGTTCCACCTGGGCCCACAGCGCCTGCTGGGCGGGGGTTTGGGGCAGGGCCTTGAAGCCGGGAAGATTCTCCATTTCCGTCCACACCCGCTCGCCAAGTTTTTCCTCCCACGACTGGGGAATCACCCAGGCCGTGACCACCGCCAGGGCTGGCATGCCAAAAAACATCAAGGCCCCAGCGGTAAGGGCCAGCCCAGACCCCCAAGTAAGCCACCCCAATGTGGTGCGGGGGATGGACAGCAACCGCCGGGCTAGGCTTTTGCCCAAGCTTTGGTCCTTGGCGCCCGTGAAATCGGGGGGCACGGGTTCTACAAACGTGATTCGCTGTTGGGGCAGGTTTCGGCTCACCAATATCCAACGACCCTGGTCTTCCGGGGCGTAACTGGTGAAAGATTCCCAGCGCTCCCGTTTCTCCAGCCGGGGGGTTTCCTCTGGCAGCATCAGCAAAAACGGTCCGCGGGGGGTGGTCAGGCGCACCCGGGCCTCTCGCCCCTCCGGGCGGTGGCCGTCATGATAGATCACGGATAATTCCAGAGATGTGCTCATGTCCCGGTCTGTTGAGTTCGTTCCAATGTTTGGTTTTGATTGCTAAGACAGCACTCTCACCATCGCTGCCCTGCGGGCATCCGTTGGGTAATGCGCTGACTTCCTTTCGGCTTCACCAACTGAACGGTTGAACAGACTAGCCGATGGCGTCGAGTCTTGTCCCTCCACGAAGGGGAGGGGCAGCCCGCGAAGCGGGCGGGGGTGCTTCTGGGAACAGCGTGAAGCCGGAAAGTTATCCGCTTGCTTCCTTCTCCTTCACCCGAACGGAGGAATCGAATACCGATGGATTCGAGTAAAGGGATTCCGGCCAATCTATGCCAACCCTTTATTTTATTATCACATGGCGTGGTGTTTGGGGAGCCGCTCGAAGGGCTTTATGTGTATGTTACCCCCCCTGTTGCCCTGGGGCCCGGCCCCCTGTTGCCCTGGGGCCCGGCCCCCTGTTGCCCTGGGGCCCGGCCCCCATTACAATCGTGTCCAGCGAGCCATCTCTTCCTTCACGTCTCCCTTCTATTCTCTATATCTTCATAAGGTACGAAAGCCCCATGACGCACCCTGCCTACGATCCCCGGGCCGACCTGTGCCGCTTGGCGGCGGAGCGGCTGGGGGGCCAACCAGTGAAACCAGAGCAGTTAGAGAAAATGAAGGGGGGCGGATCGGACCGCCATTTTTACCGGTTTCCCGCTGGCCAGCCCCTGGTGGGGGTGTGGGGAGAAGACCCGGCGGAAAACCAAGCTTTTTGGGTGTTTACCCGGCATTTCGCCGCACGGGGCATCCCCGTTCCAAAACTATTTGGAGAAGACCCGGTCCGGGGCTTGTACCTGATGGAAGACCTGGGGGCCCACACCCTGCAAGAGCAGCTGCGCCTGTGGCGGAAGGAAGAAACCCCCGGGCGGGTGTTGGCTGCCCTGGAGCGGGTGGTGGATTGGCTGGCGGTGATTCAGGTGGCCGGGGGGCGGGGGCTGGACGAAGGACTGTTTTACCAGGGGCGGGTGCTAGACCGGGCCCGCTTTCAGGCCGATGTGGATTACTTCTTGGCCCAATACGCCGGGCGGTACTTTCCCCTTCTGCCCCCCACCCCCCAAGTGACCGCAGGTCTGACGGCCCTGGTGGACCGGGTGGCGGCGGAAGATGCCACCCACTTCTGTTACCGGGATTTCCAAACCCGCAACATCATGTGGCCCAGCGATGACCGGGGGCCTGTGTTTATAGATTACCAGTCGGGCCGCTGGGGGCCCTTGGCCTACGACCTGGTGTCTCTGCTGTTCAGCCCAGACTCTGGCCTGGACGAAGCCGGGCGGGAGACCCTGACGGAACGGTACCTGGCGGCCCTGGCGACCCAGGGCGCCCCCCAACAGGGCGACACCTTCCGCCAGCGCTTGATGGATTTTGTGCTGATTCGCCGGATGCAAGCCCTGGGGGCCTATGCCTATTTGGCCCATGTGAAGCACAAGCCCCTGCTGCTGGAAAAAATCCCCGGCACCCTGGCGTTGCTGCGGGGGCTGCTGGCCCGTCCGGAGGTGCTGGCGGGAGAGCCGGAACTGAAAACCTGGCTGGCTCGGCTGGTGGCTCAAGCGCCGGAAGAGGCCCTGAGAGGAATGGTCCTGTAATCGAATCACCAATGGATTCGAGTTTTGTCTCTCACGGTGTTCACAACAGCGGCCCCAGCAGGCGCAGCAAGGCCTCCATGGTGCGGGTCATCAGGGAGCGGTTCAGGCGGTCTTCCAGGCGGGCATCTTTGGTGTGGGCCATCCACTCCTGAAACTTGTCGGCCAGTTGAGCGACCAGGGGCTTGTGCACCACCAACGCGGCGGCCTCAAAGTTCAGCCGCAGCGAGCGGGTGTCCATGTTTCCCGTGCCAATGGCTGCCCAACTGTCGTCGACCAGCATCCCCTTGGCATGGAGCATCCCCGGCTGATAGAGCATCACCCGTACCCCCGCCCGCAGCGCCGGGTCGAAAAACGAGCGGCCCACCAGGTCCACCACCGGGCTGTCGGTGCGCCGGGGAATCACCACCCGCACGTCCACCCCCCGCAAGGCGGCGGATTCCAGGGCCGCCTGGAAGGGCTCGGTGGGCAGGTAATAGGGGGTCACCAGCCAGGCCCTGTGGCGGGCCTGCCCCAGGGCGGCAAAGAAAATGCGGCTTAGGGTGCCCCGGTCTTCGTCGGGGCCGCTTGGCACCACCTGCACCACGCAATCGTTTTTGGGGCCCAGGGCTTGGCGCTTGAGTGGGGGGAAATAGGCCGTGTCCGCCAGCAGCTCTCCGGTGGTAAATTGCCAGTCTTCAATAAAAATCCGCTGCAGGGTATGCACCGACGGCCCCTCCAGGCGCACGGCCAGGTCCTCCCAGCGGGAAAACCCCTCTCCCTTCCCCAGGTAATCATCCGACAGGTTGATTCCCCCCAGATAGCCAATTTTACCGTCGATCACGGCAATCTTGCGGTGGTTACGCAGGTTGATTTCCCAGCGGCGCTTCAGGGGGTTTAGGGGGTGAAACCAGCCAATGCGCACCCCGCCGCCCTGCATCTGATCGAGGAACTCGGACGACAACCCAAAAGACCCCAGGCTGTCCAAGAGCAGACTTACCCGCACCCCCCGGTCGGCGGCCCCGCGCAACAGGGCGGCCAGCTCCCGTCCGGTTTCGTCCTCGCCCAAAATGTAATATTCCAGGTGAATGTGATGGCGGGCCCGGCCCAAATCTTCGAACAGCCGGGCGAATTTTTCGTGGGCCCCCGGCAGCAGGTCTACCCGGTTGCCCAGGGTGATGGAACTGTCGCTGACTTGGTCTTGCAGGTGGATCAGCCCGTGATAGGGGGGGTCAATCCGCTTCTCGATGTCGGGGGGCAACCCCCAGCCCTCTCCCAACCCCCGCAGGGCGGGCTGCAAGGCCCGGGTCGCCCGCACCTTGCGGCGCACCAATCCCCGTTTGATGCGGTCGATGCCGAACAAGGCATACACCAGCGGCCCCGCCACCGGCAAAAACGTAACCCCCAGCAGCCAAGCCAGCACACTCACCGGCTGCTTGTGAGAAAGCAAAATGGACGGCCACAGGCCCAGCCCCACCACCGTGGAGCCCGCCACGACCCATCCCAACCATTCCGGCCAGAAGATCACCGTAAAGTCTCCATTCAGGTTGCCCGCAGAAGTGTTTCTGCTGACCCAAGGATACCACATGGGTGGGGGGGAAACCTCTCTCATCCGACAAGGTACGCGCTTGTTTCCTCCGGCTTCACCTTCCTCACGGGTGAATAGTATAGACGTTGGATTTGAGTAAAAAGACAGGCGGCGCAGCCGCTGGCTTGACAATCGCCCCCCCAAGATTTAACATACATTCATGAACGTATGTTCATAGCGTAGATCGTTGGACTCAGACGCTGGGAAACCATTCCATCCACAAAGGCTGAAAATTCGAATGGTTAAAAAAACCAAAGAGGAATCGGAGGAAACCCGGCGAAAGATTGTGCGGGCCGCGGGAAAAGTTTTTGAGGAGAAAGGCTATTCGGCTACCAATCTGCAAAACGTGGCGGCGGACGCTGGGGTCACCCGTGGGGCCGTGTATTGGCACTTCCCCAAGGGCAAGCCGGAATTGTTCATGGCGGTGCTGCGGCCCTGCCACGACAAGTCTCAAGCGTTGATGGAAAAGGTATTTGCCGGAACGGAAAACCCCCTGGAAAAGTTCATGGTGTTCCTGCGGAGGGTGCAACGCATGATTCACGACGACCCGGAATACCGGCGCGCGTTGATTTTGCTGGCCACCAAATGGGAGCGCACCGAGGAAGTGGAGCCCTACCTGCAGGCCATGATGACAGAAGGCATGGGGCAGGTACAAACGGTGGTGGAGGTGTTTGTGCAGGGGCAAAAAATGGGGATGTTTCACCCAGACATTCATCCCATGGTTGCCTTCATGCTGCTGAATGGGGCGGTGAACGACACCTTTCGATTGTGGCTGTATTCACCGGAGATGATCCCCCTAACGTTGCTGATGGACGGCATGTTTGACCTGTGGGCCCGGGGCGTATGCCTGCCTGGCGTTTGGAAGGGCTGGCCCAAAGAAAATATAAACACAGAAAAAGAAACCCTATAGGCGCGAATGAACCCTGAATGCGGGAGAACAACATGAGCCAACACCGAAAAACAAGCCGCAAGCGGCAAGCCCTGATGGTTCTGGGAGTGCTGGGAATGCTGATGGTCTTGGGGTTCCCCGGAGTTCCGGGAGACCGGCCCCTTAGGGCCGCGGAGGGCGGGGCCTCGCAGAATGAACGGGTGAAGGCCTTGATGCATAAAATCGACCGGCTGTTCCGCAGCGAATCGAGCCATGGGGTGATGACCATGGCGGTGAAAACCGAACGTTACAGCCGCACCATGAAAATGGAGGTGTGGTCCCGGGGCATGGACCAATCGCTGGTAAAAATTTTGGCCCCCAAGAAAGACCGGGGGGTCGCCACCCTGAAAAGCGGGAAGAACATCTGGATGTATCTGCCCGACATTGACAAGGTGACCAAGATTCCTTCCTCCATGATGGGCAGCAGTTGGATGGGCAGCCACTTCACCAACGATGATTTGGTGAGGGATTCCTCTTGGGAAGATGACTTTACCGGAGCCATTACCTTTGAGGGTGACCGGAACGGGGTACCCACGATTGAGGTGACCCTGACCCCCAAGCCCGACGCCCCGGTGGTGTGGGGAAAAGTGGTGATGGAAATTCACGCCACGGGCTTATACCCCCTGCGGGCGTTGTATTACGACGAGGAGATGAACCTGACGCGCAGCATGATGTTTGACGACGTGAAAGACGTGGGGGGGAGAAAAATCCCCGCCCGCCAGCGGGTGATTCCCGCCGACAAGCCCCAAGAATCCACCACCATCGTGTATGAATCCATGGAATTCGACCAAGGCGTGGATGAAGACATGTTTTCGCAAAAGCGGCTTAGAGGCCGATAACCAGGGAGACAACCCATGACCCCCCACCATACCCATTCTAGCCGGGCCCGAATGCTGGTGTTTATCGCCTGGCGAAACCTGTGGCGCAACCGCTTTCGCACGGGGCTGTCCATTGCCGCCTTCGGCATGGCCTTGTCGATGATGATTGCTTACGGGGTGTTTATTGCCGGGGAAATGAAGCAGATGCGGGGCTACGCCACCGACCTGGTGCTGGGGCATATTCAATTGCACCGGGAAGGTTATGTGAAAGACCAAGACATCTACGCTCAAATTCCCCAGGGGCTGGTGAAAGAGGTGCGGGACCATTTGCCCCCAGGGGTGGCCCTGGCCCCGCGGACCTATGGCTTTGCCATGGGCTCTCTGGGCAGTTTATCCACCGGGGTGATGCTGCGGGGCATTTCGCCAGAAGAAGAAGCCAGGGTCACCAAAATCGGCAGCCGGCTAAAATCCGGCGGGTTTGATTTGTCGAAACCCGTGCCCCCCCGGCCAGGGGCAGAGGCGGTGTCTCCCCGGATACCCGTGCACCCCGTGCTGATCGGCCACCAACTGGCCCGCACCCTGCACGCCCAGGTGGGCGACACCATTACCCTGGTCAGCCAAAGCCTAGACGGCTCCATTGGCCGAGGGTTGTATCGGGTCAACGGGGTGCTCAGCCCCATTGAAATCACTCTGGACCGAATGGGGGTGGTGATGACCATCGAGACCTTCCAGGAATTGATGATCATGGAAGACGGCGTGCATGAACTGGTCTTTTCCACCCCGGATTCCTCTCACACGGGCCCGCTGGTGCGGCAGATTCAACAGCAGGCCAACCAATGGGCAGGCACCCACGCCCTTTCCCCCTTTGGGGGGCAAGTCACCGTGCGGTCGTGGGAGACCATCAACCCCACCTTGGCTCAAACGGTGAACATGGCGGGGACGATCACGGTCATTGTGTCTTTGTTGTTTTTCAGCATCGCGGGCATTGGCTTGCTGAACACCCTGCTGATGAGCGTGTTTGAGCGCAAAAAAGAATTCGGTATTTTGCTGGCCCTGGGCATGGGCCGCGGATGGCTGGTGGCCATGGTGTTTCTGGAGTCCATTTTTCTCACCCTGGGGGCGGCCTTGCCCGGCACCGCCTTGGGAGTGTATTGGGGATACCTGCTGGAAACCTACGGCTGGGATTTCAGCGCCTACCTGCCAGATGGCTTGGACTTCATGGGCATCGTGTTCGAGCCAGTGCTGTACGGTCACATGACGCTGTTTTCGGTGCTGACCCCCTTGACGGCCCTGTTTGCCATTACCCTCCTGGCCACCCTGGTTCCGGCCTGGCGGCTGATCCGCTTTCAACCAGTGGAAGTGATGGGAGGCTAGATGTTTTGGATGGACAGCGATCAACCTTGTGGAGTGGATACCTATGGAAACCGATACCCATAAATCCTTTGCGATTTTTCTAACGGTCTGGTCCGGGCAGTGGGTGTCTGCCATCGGCAGCGGCTTGTCTGCGTTTGTGTTGGGGGCTTATGCCTTTCAGCAAACGCATTCGGCCTCAGTCTATTCTTTAATTTTGTTGAGCACCTTCTTGCCATTGTTTCTATTGCAGCCCTTGGGTGGTCTTCTGGCCGACCGCTTTAACCGGAGGGCGATGATGATGGTAGGTGACCTGGGGGCCGCATCTGGAATTGGAATGTTGGTGCTGATGATGTCTGAAGGAAACGTAGAGATTTGGAAGTTGATGATCGGGTTGTCGGTATCCTCGGTATTTTTGGCGCTTCAACAGCCCGCTTATAACGCGGCCGTGACCGACATGCTGCCTGAAGAATTGTTCATGAAAGCCAGCGGTTTACGGCAGCTGGCCGGGGCATCACCATTTCTGATTTCTCCCCTGTTGGCCGCTGCGTTGCTAGGGGTGATGGACATTCAATCCATCCTCATCATTGACATGCTCACATTTTTAGCGGCCATTGGCGCCGTGTTGGTTGTGCGTAAAACGCCTTCACGCCAAACCAAAAACGCGTTCAACCAAAACTGGGGAAAAGAGTTGTGGGACGGGTTCCGTTATATCGCGTCAAATCGAGGGCTGCTCATTTTGTTGGTTCTTATTTCTCTGGTTAACTTTTATGTGGGATTCTTGCAATCTTTGTTTGGCCCCATGATTCTGGCCTTTACCAATACCCAAGCCCTGGGCATGGCCACATCCATCAGCGCCGCGGGAATGCTGGTGGGCGGGGCCGTCATCGGAATGTGGGGGAGAAATCAACACGCCAAGAAGGTACTTGCGGTTTCCTTGGGTTGTACCGGCCTTTTCTACGCTCTCATCGGCGTTACCAACAACCTCGTTCTGATTGTGATCCCTGGGTTTTTGTTTTTTTTCACCCTTCCCTTTGTGAATGGGAGTTTGGATGTTTTGATCCGTGGAAACGTTGACAACAACAAACAAGGTCGAGTTTGGTCGCTGGTGGGGATGATTTCTCAGTTTGGTTTGTTGCTGGCTTTTAGCCTGTCTGGCTTTTTAGCCGATAAAGTATTCAACCCGTTGCTCATGCCAGGCGGACCACTGGCCGCAACGGTGGGGAAAGTGATTGGAACGGGGGTGGGTCGTGGGATTGGATTTATGTTTGTCATTTCGGGTTTGTTTGTCATTCTGCTTGCCCTGGCGATAGGTCGGGTGCGTTCGATGGATAACTTGGGAAAAGAGAATCACACCGGGTTGATCGGCGGTCTGGCGCCGGTTTCATCCGCAAACTGATGGTCTTTGTTGATTGCTCCTTGGAGAACACTTATGAACACCCCCGACGGCAAAACCCCCTGGAAATCCCTGGTGCGAATTTCTTGGCGCAGCCTGTGGCGCAACCGGCGGCGAACCTACATCACATTGTCTGGAATTTCCCTGGGGTTTGCCCTAACCGTGTTTTTCATTGGCATAGGTGATGGCGGCCACAACAACATGATCCGCAACGCGGTGAACATGGGCGATGGCCACCTAACCATTCAACGGGAAGGGTATTTAGACGCACCCATGAACCACCTGTTCATTGCCCAGGGGAAACAACTGGAGCAACAACTGCTCCAGGCCGGGATTCCTGGGCGGGTGGCCCCCCGCATTCAACTGCAGGTGCTGGCCTCCACGTCGGGCAATTCCATTGGGGCCGCCCTAACAGGCATTCAGCCAGAAACCGATCCCAAAACAAACCAATTGAAAAAGGGGTTGGTGACGGGTGAGTGGCTGACCACGGGAGACCCCCAAGGCGTGGTGGTGGGGGCCCGCATGGCCGAGAAACTAAAGGTGAAGACGGGCAGCAAAATTGTGCTAATGGCGGGCAGCGAGGGGGGCGGAACCAACACCCACTTGGTGCGGGTGCGGGGGGTGTTCCGCACGGGAATTGAGGAGTATGACTCCTTCGTGATGATTTCATCCCTGGACATGGCCCAGGCCTTTTTGGTGGATGAAGGCGCCAACCCGGCCGGTCGGCCCGTGACCCGCGTCGCGGTGTTTTTAGATGACGAATCCGCCATGGGCCTGTGGAAGGCCCGGCTGAAAGCCCTGAGCCTTCCCGCCGGATTGGTGGTGCTGGATTGGCAGGAGATGATGCCCCAACTGGTGAGTTTTGTGGCCTTCGATAACATCGGGAACTACATTTCCTTGGTGTTTATTTTTACCATGGTGGCCTTTGGCATTTTGAACACCATCATGATGGGGGTGCTGGAACGCACCCGTGAGTTTGGGCTGCTGAGAGCCCTGGGAATGAGCCCCTGGGCCCTGTTTACCCTGGTGGTGATGGAAACCTTTTGGTTGTCGCTCACCGCCCTGGCCATTGGCTGGGTGCTGGGGGGGGGGCTTCACGCCTATTTTGCCCTGTGGGGGCTGGATATGTCGGCCATGTATCCCGGGGGCATGGCCACCTCGGGCACGGTGATGGATTCGGTGATCTACTCCGAGCTTTCCGGGGCCCGTGTGGGCATGCTGACCGGTTTGATTTTAGGCATTACGTTGTTGTCTGGCTTGTATCCGGCCTATCGCGCCCTGCGGGTGACCCCCCTGCAGGCCTTGCAAACCTGATTGGAGAAACCCTGATGAACACCCAAACAACCGAAGCCTCTGCCCAGTCTTTTTCCCAACCCATGGCGGGAACCAAACCCCTGGTGGTGATGGAAGGCGTAACCAAACGTTACCGCCAGGGAGATGTGATGGTCGAAGCCCTGCGGGGAGTGAACTTAACCCTGGCCGAGGGGGAATTCTCCGCCCTGGTGGGGCCCTCTGGATCGGGGAAAACCACCCTGCTCAACATGATTGGAGCCCTGGACAAACCCACCTCTGGGCGGGTGAGCCTGAACGGCACCGACTTGACCCAGTTGTCTGGCGCCAAGCTGTCGGCCTTCCGGCTGCACCAAGTGGGGTTTGTGTTTCAGGCCTATAATTTGGTGCCGGTGTTAACCGCGCTGGAAAACGTGGCCTTTGTGATGGTGCTCCAGGGCCGCCCCCCCAAAGAAATTGAACAGCGGGCCATGCACTATCTGGAACGGGTGGAACTGGCGGATTTGGCCCACCGCCGGCCCAAAGCCATGAGCGGCGGCCAACAGCAGCGGGTGGCGGTGGCCCGGGCCCTGGCGGCGGAACCCCGGCTGGTGCTGGCCGACGAGCCCACCGCCAACTTAGACACCCACACGGCGTTTGACCTGCTGGATTTGATGCACGAGCTGAACCGGGAGGAGAAGATGACCTTTCTGTTTTCTACCCACGACCAGCGGGTGCTGGAGCGGGCCAGCCGGGTGATTTCGCTGCACGATGGAAAAATTGAAGAAGGCTGATCGGACACAGGTAGCAACAGAAGACCTGAAGAAGAGAAAATCGTAGAGAAAGAACACCACGCAGTGAACAGGAACTGTGAACAAGAATAGGAGGCCCGTCATGAAGCGGATTCCGTTGGGACTATGCTTGGGCTTCTTGTTGGTGGTGGCGGCATCCCCGGCGCTTGCTCAAACGCCCCCAAAGGTTCAAGACGCCTTGGGGGAAGAAGTGGAATTCAAACATGGAGAGGAGGCAGGGGGGGGCGCCGAAGACGAACAAAACGCCGACAAAGAGAACGGGGAGGATCGCTTCTTCCGCTGGACCGGGCTGTTTCAGATAGAAACCCAATCGTTTATGGCTGGGCCTGGGCAAATGGGGTATGTGGCCCCCGATGCCGATGCCTACCAGGGGGGCGCCCAGCGGCTGCGCTGGATGGGAGAATGGAACTTGGCCAAGGGCCTGCACCTGGAATCTCACCTGACGGCAGCCGTGGCCGACAACCCCCTGGGCAACCCGGCGGCGGTGGACCTGTCGGCCCAAACCGGTGCCGGGTTGTTCCGCGCCCAAAGCCTGCGCTGGCCGTTGTACTCCTCCACCACCCAAACGGTTTCCTCCTACGCCGAGATAGACCGCCTAAAACTGACCTGGGAGGAAGGAGACTGGGAGGTGCGGTTGGGGCGCCAGCCCATCGCCTGGGGGGCGGGGCGCTTTTGGCAGCCCACCGATGTGTTTGGGGCCTTCTCTCCCACCGAGGTGGACACCACCTTCAAGCCGGGGGTAGACGCCCTGGTGCTGTCTTGGTTCCCCGGGCGCTTGTCTCAGTTGTCTGCCGCCTGGGTGGCCCACCCCTCCGTCCACCCGGAGCGATCCGATCACCTAGCCCTGCACTTTCGCCAGCAGGTGGGGGAGGAGTCGGAGATGACCCTGCTGGCGGCCCAAGCCGCCGGCATGGACGCCCTGGGGGGCAGCCTGGAGTCCACTTGGTTTGGCGCGGGGGTGCGGGTAGAGACCTTGCGCTTCGCCCCCCACAAGCCCCAAGACCCAGCCTCTCCCGCCCCCGGGTCCTTCACCGTGGCGGGGGCCGATTACCAGTTTGCCAACGAAACGCTGCTGGCCGTAGAGATTTACCACCACACCCTGGGGGCCGTCCGGGAAGATCAGCTTCCCCTGGTGGCGGTTAGCCCGGCGGTGCTGGCGGGCCTGCAGAAGCATCTTTCCCAAAACGTGGCCGGGGTTACCGTGTCACGCAAATTGGACCCCCTGCTCACCGGGGCCCTGGTGCTGCTGGCCGCCCCCCTAGACACCCCCCAGGGGGTGGAATGGTCCACCCTGCGCCAACTGGCCCTCACCTATTCCATTTCCGATGAAGCCGACGCCCTGATTGTGGTCATGTCTGGCACGGGGAAGGGGCTGAGCACCGCCCCCACACCCCTGCCTCAATCTGAATTCGGCGCCCTGCCGTCTGTTCTCTCCGCCCGGATTCGGTTTTATTTCTAGCCCACCTTTCCCAACAACACCCCTCCCTGCCGCCTTTCAGGCGGCTGTCCCTCCCCCAAGCACCCCTCCCTGCCGCCTTTTAGGCGGCTGTCCCTCCCCATCGGAGAGGGACAATACGGCTTAGGCCGAGGGGTGGAGAATAGAATCCGAGCGATGGGTGAGACCGGAAGGAAGCAAGCCGATCACTTTTCGGATGCAAGTTGTTCCCCTCCACGAAGGGGAGGGGATGCCTGCGTAGCAGGCAGGGGAGGGGTGCTGTTGCTGTTCCCGTAAAGCACCCCTCCCTGCCGCCTTTTAGGCGGCTGTCCCTCCCCATCGGAGAGGGACAATACGGCTTAGGCCGAGGGGTGGAGAATAGAATCCGTGCGATGGGTGAGACCGGAAGGAAGCAAGCCGATCACTTTTCGGATGCAAGTTGTTCCCCTCCACGAAGGGGAGGGGATGCCTGCGTAGCAGGCAGGGGAGGGGTGCTGTTGCTGTTCCCGTAAAGCACCCCTCCCTGCCGCCTTTTAGGCGGCTGTCCCTCCCCATCGGAGAGGGACGATACTCGAAGCCACCGGTTATTCTTTACATTTGTTCAGTTAGTGAAACCGGAAGGAAGCAAGCCGATCATTTTTCGGATGCGAGTTGTTCCCCTCCACGAAGGGGAGGGGATGCCTGCGAAGCAGGCAGGGGAGGGGTGCTTTTCGGGTGGGATGCCTCTATTCGGATTCCAGCGCTTTACTTATTCGTCTTAACACTATTTCAAGGTTTTCAGTCACGTCTTCATTGGTAAACCGTATCACTCGGTAGCCCAGTTCTTTCAAATGCCCCTCTCTTCCCTCATCACGTTCAACTTGGTTCCCATGAATCCCACCATCCACCTCCACCACCAATCTTTTTTCCAGGCAAACAAAATCCACGATCCAGCAATCTATGGGGTGTTGACGGCGAAAGTGGACCCCCAATGCCTCTCTACGAAGGGATTGCCATAAAATCCGTTCGGAATTTGTGGGGTTCCCACGCATCTCTAAAACAGCGGGTTTGACTTTCCGCCAGCGCTTTGGAGTGGTGGTGTGAAAGAGTTCTTTGACCATAATTTAATCCCATACCATGTTTTCATCCCCAAAACACCCCTCCCCTGCCCCCTTGCGGGGGCATCCCCTCCCCTTCGTGGAGGGGAAATATATCGAAGCCGGGAAGTTATGCGCTTGCTTCCTTCCAGTTTTTACCAACCGAACGAATGAAGAGATAAGCCGATGGATTCGAGTATTGTCCCTCTCCGATGGGGAGGGACAGCCGCCTGAAAGGCGGCAGGGAGGGGTGCTGTTGGGGGGGTGCTTTTGGGAGGGGTGCTATGGTTTTTGTTTCCTTCCGTCCAGTCAATGTTTCCCGAACAGATTCTATTCTCCACCCCTCGGCCTAAGCCGTATTGTCCCTCTCCGATGGGGAGGGACAGCCGCCTGAAAGGCGGCAGGGAGGGGTGCTGTTGGGAGGGGTGCTGTTGGGAGGGGTGCTTTACGGGAATAGCAACAACACCCCTCCCCTGCCCCCTTGCGGGGGCATCCCCTCCCCTTCGTGGAGGGGAAATATATCGAAGCCGGGAAGTTATGCGCTTGCTTCCTTCCAGTTTTTACCAACCGAACGAATGAAGAGATAAGCCGATGGATTCGAGTATTGTCCCTCTCCGATGGGGAGGGACGGGCACCGAAGGTGCCAGGGAGGGGTGCTGTTGGGAGGGGTGCTTTACGGGAATAGCAACAGCACCCCTCCCCTGCCCCCTTGCGGGGGCATCCCCTCCCCTTCGTGGAGGGGAAATATATCGAAGCCGGGAAGTTATGCGCTTGCTTCCTTCCAGTTTTTACCAACCGAACGAATGAAGAGATAAGCCGATGGATTCGAGTATTGTCCCTCTCCGATGGGGAGGGACGGGCACCGAAGGTGCCAGGGAGGGGTGCTGTTGGGAGGGGTGCTGTTTTTCAAACAAAAAAAAGCCGGTGTCTTTCGACACCGGCTTCTTCAATCAAACAACCGTCAACCAGCCAGGGTTACCAGGCGGTTTCCAGCAGAATAATAATCTGGGACGAGGAGCTTTTACCTCCATTAGCATCTTTGTTGGAGACGCTGTGGTTTTCCAGAGACAGATCCACGTTCTGAGCGATGCCGTAGTTCAACCCGCCAGACACGGCAGTGGTATCTTTTTTGACACCACCAGCCGCAGGCTTGGTCGAGGTGCTGGCATAGCCAAACTTGGCGTTCAGGTGAGGCATGACGGTGTAAATGGCCGCCAAAGACATACCGCTTTTGGGATCAGCCGAAAACAGAGGATCAACGGCACCACCCGCAGCAAGCGTTCCGGTTACCGGGTCAATGGCAACGGTCGTAGCACCCGAAGCGTTGGCTACCGTGGTACCCTTGGTTCCCATGTTGGCGATGAAGTTGAAGGTAATTTCCATCGGGCCAGATTGGTAGTCCACGTCGAAGCCGGTGGCATCGGTGAGGAGAACCAAGCCGCCATCAGCCGACTTGGATTTGCCGGTCAGCATGTAGAAACCAACGGCCATTCCTTCCATCACAGCATAGTTGGCCCGCACACTGAGGTTGGTGGGGGGCAACGCCACGTTGGCCGGTGCTACACCACCAACAAAACCTGCAAGAGAAAGAGCACCACTGAAATCTTTCCCGCCGATGTTAGCGAGGTCAACCTCACCCGCAGTAGCAGTCACGGGAGCGAACAGACCCAACTGGGCGTTGAAGCTGTCGGTACCGTAGAAGAAGGTCATACCAGTGGCGGCACCACGACCCACAGCCGTAGCCACGGTGGGGGTAGAACTGCGGCCTTCAAACGGCCGGTGGTTAGACACCAACCCGGTGTTGTAGAACTCCATCCCCCAGAAGGGGCCCAGGGCGTCGGTGGTGAACAGCACCACACCGGCTTTGGCGTCATCGCCGTTGGCGAACAAGAGCACGAACTTGCCAGACACGGCAGGTCCCGGCCATTCCCAAGCGGCACCCACGTTGGAGCCCACGCGGCCACCCAGCCACAGAGCGGCTTCGTCGTAGAAACCGGCTTCATACTCGGTGACGGTAGGACCACCAGCCGGGTTAGTGCTCTTAGTGGCCAGTTGGCGGAATTTCACCACGGCAGACAGACCGGGCATTTCCGGCAGGCTCAGACCGTCGGCTTCAATCAGCTTGCGGTCGGGAGAGATTTCGGTAAAGCCGCCCAGTTTGAATTTCCGGCCTTGGCTGGACAGTTTAGGAATGAATTGGAAGTGGCACACTTCGCAAGGATAGCCCGTTTGGCGGGCGAAGGTAGGGACGGCAGAGGCAGTGCTGGGCAGGATCGGAGCGATCAAGCCAGCGGCCGCCAAGGCCACCCACAGCCGAGAAGAAAATTTAGACATTGAGTTCCTCCTTAGGGATTGAATGCTTTTGCTTCCCGGCGGTTCGGTTGCCCGGGCCGCCGGGAAGCATGGCATTCGTTCGGAGCGGGTCTGAGACATGACCCGCACCGGTTTCAGCGCCCGGCCCAGAAGCAGGCCCCCATACGTGGGTTCCTGGCCGCCGGTCGGAAGCGCCATTTGATAGGGGGAGGGTAAACTCCCCTCGTCGGTTGCCGGAAGAAGGGGGGTATGTTCTACCCCATCTTCCCTCCGGCAGGCGAGGGGGCCTTGCGGCTCCCCCGTTCCTTCAAGGGAACCGTTAGGTTCCCCTGTTCCTTCACAAGAGCCTAGCGGCTCCCTTGTTTCTTCAGGGGGCCTTACGGCCCTCCTGTGTGTCTTGCGTTATGACCTCACCCCCTGGCCCCCTCTCCCGAAGAGAGGGGGAACTTACTGTTGGTCCGCCTCAAAAGCCCCTCTCCTCCGGGAGAGGGGCAGATGCCCGCAGGGCATCGGGGTGAGGTCCAGTTCAAAGCCCCTCTCCGATGGGGCTGTCCCCGCAGGGGACAGGGGCGGGGTGCTGTCATAAAAACACCCGAACCTGGGGGGTCATGTTCAGCCTTTCCATATCCGGTTCGGCAGTCGCCTGTCAACCCATTTCCCCACAAAAACGAATTTACAAGCCATAATAACAACTTAGCCAACGAGCGATTCCTGAAGCCGGATGTAAAATAACCAGAAATCCATCCCGATGGCAAGCAAAAATCCGCATTTTAGGTCTTGCGACGCACACGGAAGGCCAGTTTTTTCCCTCCAGGGCCGTCTTCTACCCCCACCCGCACGGTGTCTCCGTCTCTCAGGTCGCCCTTCAAAATGGCCTTCGACAGGGGAGTCTCCAATTCTCGCTGAATGGCGCGGCGCAGGGGGCGGGCCCCATACACCGGGTCATAGCCCCGCTCGGCCAGCAGGTCCTTGGCTTCGGGGCTTAGCTCCAGGGTCAGGCGGCGGGTCTCCAGCCGTTTTTGCAGGCGGGCCGCCTGAATATCCACAATGTTACGCAGCTGCTCGGCCCGCAGGCTGTGGAACACCACCAGGTCATCCAACCGGTTGATAAACTCCGGGCGGAAGTGGCGGCTCACTTCGTCTTTCACCCTGGCGGCCATCTGCTCGTAGTTGGCTTCGTCTCCCTTAAACTCCAAAATGTGCTGGCTGCCAATGTTCGAGGTCAGCAGAATCACCGTGTTCTTAAAATCCACCGTGCGGCCTTGGCTGTCGGTCAGGCGGCCGTCGTCCAGCACCTGCAGCAGCAGGTTAAACACGTCGGGGTGGGCCTTCTCCACCTCGTCAAACAATATCACGCAATACGGCCGCCGCCGCACGGCTTCGGTTAGCTGGCCGCCCTCCTCATAGCCCACATACCCAGGGGGCGCGCCAATCAGCCGGGCCACGGTGTGCTTCTCCATGTATTCAGACATATCAATGCGCGTCAGGTTGTTCTCGTCGTCGAACAAAAAAGCCGCCAGCGCCCTGGCCAATTCCGTTTTGCCCACCCCGGTGGGCCCTAAAAATAAAAAGCTGCCCAGGGGCCGGGCGGGGTCTTTAATCCCAGCCCGGGCCCGCATCACCGCCTCGGCCACGGCCTTCACGGCTTCTTCCTGGCCCACCACCCGCTTGTGCAGTTCATCCTCCAGCCGCAGCAGTTTGTCCATTTCCCCTTCCGCCAGCCGTGTCACGGGAATGCCCGTCCAGCGGGCCACTATCTCCTGAATATCCTCCTCCGACACCTCCTCCTTCAGCAGCTGCCCGTTGCCCCGGTCTCCCGCGGCGGCGGCCAGTTGGCGCTCCAGGCTGGCCAGGGTTCCGTATTTCAGTTCCGCCGCCCGGGTCAGGTCATATTCCCGCTCGGCGGTTTCCACCGCCTGCTTGGTTTCCTCAATGCGTTTTTTCAGCTCCCGCTGGCCCGCGATCAGCTTTTTCTCTTTTTGCCACTGTTCGTTAAAGGCGTTCAGTTTTTCCTTCAACCCCGCCGCCTCGCCGTTCAGTTTTCCCAGCCTGTCTTTCGACGCCTGGTCGGTTTCTTTCAACATGCTTTGGCGCTCAATCTCCACCTGCATCAGCCGCCGGTTCAGTTCGTCCATTTCCGCCGGCATGGAGTCAATCTCCACCCGCAGCTTGGCGGCGGCTTCGTCCACCAAGTCAATGGCCTTGTCGGGCAAAAAGCGGTCGGCAATGTAGCGGTGGGCCAGGGTGGCGGCGGCCACCAGGGCGCTGTCTTTAATCCGCACCCCGTGGTGCACCTCGTAGCGGTCCTTCAGCCCCCGCAAAATGGAAATGGTTTCCTCCACCCCCGGTTGGTCCACGTACACCTGTTGAAATCTCCGCTCCAGGGCGGTGTCTTTCTCAATGTACTTGCGGTACTCATCCAGGGTGGTGGCGCCAATGCAGTGCAGTTCCCCCCGGGCCAGCATGGGTTTCAGCAGGTTCCCCGCGTCCATCGAGCCTTCGGCTTTGCCCGCCCCCACCACGTTGTGCAGTTCGTCGATAAACAAAATCACGTTTCCGCCAGAGTCCTGCACCTCCTTCAGCACGGCCTTCAGCCGCTCCTCAAACTCTCCCCTAAACTTGGCCCCGGCAATCAAGGCCCCCAGGTCCAGGCTCACCACTTTTTTCTGCTTCAGCCCCTCCGGCACGTCTCCCCGCACCACCCGCTGGGCCAACCCCTCCACAATGGCGGTCTTGCCCACCCCCGGCTCACCAATCAGCACCGGGTTGTTCTTGGTGCGGCGAGAAAGCACCTGAATCACCCGGCGGATTTCCTCATCCCGCCCAATCACCGGGTCCAGCTTGCCTTCCTCGGCCCTGGCCGTCAGATCCACCCCATAACGGTTCAGCGCCTCATAGGTATCCTCTGGATTGGGGGTGGTCACCTTGCGCCCGCCGCGAATTTCTAAAATTTTCTGCTCCAGGGCCTCCCCCGTCGCCCCCTTGGCCGCCAGCAACTTCCCCGCCGGTTCGGCCGGGTCCCCCGCCAGCCCCAGCAGCAGGTGTTCCACGCTAATGTAATCGTCTCCCCAGCGGGCCGCCAAGTCGCTACCCCGGCCAATGGCCCGGTTCAACCCCTGGCTGGCCGCCAGCCGCACCCCGGCCCCCGTGGCCTTGGGCAGGCGCTCCAACTGTTGGCGGGCCTCGGCGGCCAGGGCCGCGGCGTCAATCTGCAGGCGGGCCAGCACCCGGGGGGCCAACCCGTCGGCCTGCTCCAGCAGGGCCGCCAGCAGGTGCAGGGGGCTGATTTCTGGATTGTTTTGTCGCGTAGCCAGGGCATGGGCCGCCATCATGGCCTTGTTGGCCATGTCAGTCATTTGGGGGGGGTTCATCATCACCTCGCAGCGGGTTTAGAATTGAAAAGAAAGAGAAACGATAAAAATAGATAAAAGATGGTTCAAATCATAACAGAACGGGGCCAGGATAGGAGAGTTCCCATCCACCTCGGCTCAAACCCCTTTGTTAGCACTCTTATCATGTGAGTGCTATATTGTCAATGGAAGGTCTCCCAGGTTCTTGCTAGACGTTATATATATACATCCCCCAGAACTCCCCCAAGACCAGCGCCTCATTCATTTCGTTTGTTCCCGAATACACCACTGGCCCATGGGTGAAAGGGAAATATAAGAGAGAGCGAATGAACGGATAATAAACGGGAACGAAGAGACATGGAGGGACATGGAGGGACATGGGCACAGACCCCTCGGAATTGAAGCCAAGGGAAAGGATATCACCGGGGGAACCTTGATGAATTCTTGGTGACATGATCACTCGGTTTCCCCGTCATATGCCGTAGCATCAATCATCCTATTCAATACGGACCATTCTCTTGATTCCTTTCTTTCCGGCTAACTTGATGCCCCCCCGGTTCTCCGCTCATATCCTCCGCCACATCACCCCTGGCCGCCTAGCGGCCTTCGTCATGGGGGTTGCCCTCTTCCCCGCCCTGGCCATGGCCCAAGCCGCCGCCCCTGGGGACCCTACGGTGGATGGCATGGCCAGCCTGCTGCCCCTGTGGGCCTGGCCCCTGGTGCTGTTCGCGTTTACGGCTTTTTTGGGGGTGCTGGCGGTGATGGGCGGCATTGGGGGCAGCGTGCTGTTCGTGCCGCTGGTCAGCGGGTTTCTGCCCTTCATTCACATCGACTTCGTGCGGGGCGCGGGATTGATGGTGGCCCTGACCGGAGCCCTGTCGGCTGGGCCGGGCCTGCTGCGCAACGGCATGGCCAACCTGCGGCTGGCCATGCCCATCGCCCTCATCACCTCCACGGCGTCCATCGCCGGGGCGCTGATCGGGCTGGCCCTGCCTGCCCAGCAGGTGCAAATCGCCCTGGGGGTGGTCATTTTGTCCATGTCAGTGTTTATGTATTTCTCTAAAACCTCCGGCCACAGCGAAACAACCTCCAGCGACCCCCTGGTGCGGGCCCTGGGCATTCAGGGCAGCTATTGGGATGCCGACCAGAACAAAGACGTCACCTGGGCCCCCCGGCGCATGGCCCTGGGGCTGGTCATGTTTTCTGGGGTGGGGCTCATGGCTGGATTGTTTGGCCTGGGGGCTGGCTGGGCCAACGTTCCGCTGCTCAACTTGGTCATGGGCGTGCCCCTCAAGGTGGCGGTGGCCTCCAGTTACTTTCTGCTGGCCATCACCGACACCACCGCGGCCTGGATTTACCTGAACAAAGGCGCCGTGCTGCCCCTGTTGGTCATTCCCTCGGTGGCGGGCATCATGGTGGGGGCCCGGTTGGGCGCCCGCCTGCTGCATGGCGCCCGCCCCTCTCTCATCCGCAAAGTCGTCATCGTGGTGCTGTTTCTGGCAGGGCTGCGGGCGTTGATTCGCGGCTTAACCATGTAACGGTGCCCTGGCCCTAACGCCATCCCTTTCGGTTCCCATGCCCAAACAAACCCCCTCTAAATCCCCCAGGTCCCCCAAGCCCCTCTCTCCCAAAGGCTCCCAGAAGCCCTTGGCATCCAACGCCGATGAGAGGATCAACCATCTGTTCGCCGGCACCGAGCAGTGGGGGGCCCGGATTGGGTTTTGGTTCTCTTTGGGGGCCCTGTTGGCCTATCTCGTCGGGTGGATCCCCCCCTATATTCCCCTGGAAACCCTGACCCATTCTTGGGGTTTGCCGGTCAATCAGTACTTGGCCGCCACGGGCGCCCCCCACGGTTGGGATTGGCTGCCCCTGGCCTTGCATGGCGATTACTTGGCCCTGGCCGGGGTGGCGTTCCTGTCCTCGGTGATTATTTTTTCCTACCTGGCGGTCATTCCCGCCTATTGGCGCAAGGGCGACCGGGTGTATTTAACCATGGTCATTGTGCAGGTGTTGGTGTTTGTGCTGGCGGCCAGCCATTTGCTCACCGTGGGGGGGCATTAAAAACCGCTGGTTCCCTGGCGGGGCATTCCCGGTTATACTGTGCCCATGAGCACCTACGATACCATTGCCCTGGGGTTGTTTCTGTTCCTCTACCTGGGGTACCAATTGTTCTTCCTGCTGGCCCCGGCCCTGGGGCTGCAAACCCGCGAACAAATCGTTCTGCACTACCGCCGCCGCTGGTTTCAGGGGGTGTTGGCCGACAAAAACTATATTTTGGCCATTCAAACCATCCGCAACCTGGAAATGGTCACCACGTTTTTGGGGTCGGTGACCCTGCTGATGATGGGCGGGGTGGTGGGGCTGTTCTTTAGCAACCCAGAGTGGCTGGACAAGCTGAACCATGGCCGCTACACCGATTTCCTCGTGGCTCACCCCCTGGGGGTGAAGCTGCTGGTGGTGCTGGTGGTGCTGGCGGCAGCCTTTTTGAATTTCATCATTTCCCTGCGCATTACCTACAACATGAATTTCGTGCTGTCGGCCCCCATTCACCCCAAAGAGGGAATTGAGTTTCAGATGGACCAGGTGCGGCGGCAGACCCGCTATTTTTTCGTGGGGGTGCGTTCGTTGTACTTCTCCATCGCCCCCCTGATGTGGGTGCTCGACACCAACCTATTCATTGCCTCTTCCCTGTCGGCCACGATTCTCACCCTGCGTTCCGACCTGCTGCGCCAAATGCCCCCCTTGTTCCCCCTGCGCCGGATTACCGATCGGCTGGGGCTTCACGCCAAAAAAAGTGCAAATAGAAAGAACGTGATAGAATAAAACCAGACATCGGCTTGGATGGCCGATGGATGTTCACCCCGCGAAGGAGACTCCCTCACGGGGGGGTCTGAGCTGGGGTTATCCTCCGCGTTTGGCCTGTGGTCCCCGTGTGACCGGGACGTGATCCCTGTTCCGGGGCCTTGGGGCTGAAAGGAGGCTTCTATGCGTAACCTTCCCTGGTTTTCCCCCATTCGACCGTTGTCTCTCGGCTTTCTCGTTTTTGTGCTGCTGGGCCTGCCCCAGGCGGGCATGGCCCTGCCCCGGGGAAACCCCGTTCCCCACCTGAAATCCGGTCAATTTGCCCTCCAGGTCAACCTGGGCACCACCACCCACCCCATCACCATCAGCGGTTGGGGGGTAGAGGATGCCAAACTCAACACGACCACCGGGCTGTTTCAGTTCGGCGCGGGAGATACCTCGATGATTGAACTGCAGGTGGGTAGTGCGTCGGCATCTGTGGCGGGCGGGGCCGCCAGTTCCGGCACGTTTTTCGGGTTTGGGTACCACCAATTGGTGGGGAATCCCTCCAGCAGCCCTGAACTTGGCGTTCTGCTGAAGTTTACCACCCGCTCCGACAAAGACTTTGAGGCCTATCAAGCCGATGTGGGCTTTGGGGTCTCTGGCCACGTGTCGGATGGCCTACGCTGGTACGGGGCAGGGGCCTATTCTCCCCTGTGGGGTTGGGCGGGCGGGGTGGAATATTGGACGGACACCCCCTTCGCGTTGTATGGCGGGCTGGAGATGGAGACCTCTCCCAACATGACCCTGGGGGCGGAAGTTTCCCTGGTGGTGGAAACCAGTTTCCACGCTTTTGTGACCATGGCGTTCTAAGGAAGGCGGTTTGGATGGGTTGAATCCGCAAGGGATGGGGGTACTTTCCCACCCCTTGCGGTGTGTTTAATGTTTCAACCATCCTTTGGGATGCAGATCGGGTTCCCCCAGGGCCATCAATGCTCGAATTTCTGGGTCGGAGTGGCCAAACAAGAACCCCTTTCCCGAAATTTCCCCAGCAGTACCAAAAAACCCAGGGTGATGGTACTCCGTTTGCCAGTCGCCCAGGGATTTCGCCTGGGCGTTTTCTAGTCCTACGTGCCCGTTACACAGGCAAACATATTCTTGGGTTTTGGCCGGGAACGATTGTTTTTGGTCGTCCCGATCCAAAATGGCATGAAACAACACGGTTCCTTTGACCCCCACGGTTACGGTTTTCCCCTGCAGCCGGTATTGCCCCCCCGGGCGGAACACCGCCAGCAAATGTCCAGCCGCCAATCGAATGTCACGCCGCAGGGATTCCATCGGGTCTCCAAACACCATCCGGGCACCCTGAGACAACCGCAACAGGCTCCCGTCTTCCAGGCTCACCACCAACGTAGACTGTTTTCCAGCCTGAATTTCCAAGCCCGTGGGTAAAGACATCCCTTTTTTCAAAGGTTTCCCACCCAGATAGGCATCCCCCTGCAGAGAAAGCACCATAGGTCCGCGTTTTCCCGCCCAAGCGGGCAGGCTGTTCAATATTCGAGAAGTGACCAAAGCCACCGCGGTTCCGCCAGCCCATTGCAAAAGCCTACGGCGAGAAAACGAGTTGTGGTTCCAATCTTGTCGAAGCGTCATGGGGAAACCTCATCTTGGGTTAAGCGCCAAGCCCTACCCTCTAGCAATATATCACTCCTCCCCCTGAAACTCGACCCAAAATGGGGCCAAAAATCCTTCGACAGCGGCCTAGAAAACGCCCTCACCCGATGTCTGGGGAATATTTTCCCTTAGATTTTTTTGGCAAAGACCCCATGGAAGGCCACACATAGGAATTCGATACGTTATCTCCCAATAGAGAGATCAAATTCTCTTGCCTGTGCGGGTCAACATGGTTTTTTTGAGGCAAGAAATCACGCTTCGAACGTTAATTTGAACTTCACACTCACTTTTCATCCTGATCTTTCGTTCCATGGGGTCAATTTCTATTCATTTCTCCATGAAGGCCCTTCCCAACCACCATTTTTTTTCATTTTTTTCATTTTTTTTATAAAAAAGATTTGCACCATGATATCGAGGTATGTTAACCAAGAGATGGGTGAAGTTAAACCCACCACCACTCAGGAGGAGCGATGGCAACCACTAAGAAAAAAACGGCAGCCAAAAAACCGGCTGCTAAGAAAGTCGTGAAGAAAAAACCCGCTGCCAAAAAATCGGCCGCGAAAAAACCCGCTGCGAAAAAAGCCGCCAAAAAACCGGCTGCTAAAAAACCCGCTGCCAAGAAAGCCGCCAAAAAACCGGCTGCTAAAAAACCGGCCGCGAAAAAAACCGCAGCGAAACCGGCGTCTTCTAGCGCTGGTTCTAGTTTGGCAAAAAAGCCGTTCTTTAGCTGGTAACCAACAGCCTTTCGGTCACCAGTTTCGATAAGCGGGAGAGAGAACCAAGTGGCCCTTCAACCGGCCGGGTGTTCTCTCTCCCCTTGTTTTTTTCTTCCCAAGCACACGGTTTTCTCCCCCTCCCTTCATCCGCGCCTCTTCCACCCCCCTGCGGGGTGTGATAAAAGAGAATATGTTTCTTGTTGTTTTCATTCCTGATCGCCCTTTTATTTTTTGGAGATATTTGAACCATGGCTGAGAAAAAGAAACCCGCTTCCGCCAAAAAATCGTCTGCAAAATCAACCACAAAGCCCGCTGCCGCGGCAAAAAAAGGAGGGGCGAAAAAACCCTCAGCCAAGAAAACCGCCCCGAAAACAGCCGCCCCCAAGAAGTCTTCTGCTAAAAAAGCCCCGGCAACCCCTAGTCTCCAGACATCTTCCATCCCATCCTTGAAGCCAGCCCAGCGGCCCGTGGGGCAGGGAAAGCCACGCCAAGTCGTCATCATCGGCGGGGGAACGGGGGGCATTGATGTGGCTGCCCGCTTGGTTCGGGTGCTGGGGGCGGGGAAGATCACCATTGTGGACCCCGCCCAGCACCACGACTATCAGCCCATGTGGACCCTGGTGGGGGCCGGTCAGGTCACCAAAGAATCCACCCGGCGCAACATGGAAAGCTTGATCCCCAAGGGGGTGGAATGGCTGAAAGACGCCGTGGTTGATATTCAACCCGAACGAAACTTGGTGAAAACCAAGGGGGGGAAAACCCTGGAATACGAATATTTGGTGGCCGCCCCCGGCATTCAACTGGATTGGGACAAGGTGGCTGGCCTAAAGGAAAGCGTGGGAAAAGGCCCGGTGGTGTCCAACTATGCCTACGACACGGTGGATTCCACCTGGCAGGCCATCCAATCGTTCAAAGGGGGCACCGCTTTGTTCACCATGCCCGCCGGGCTGGTGAAATGCCCCGGGGCCCCGCAAAAAATCATGTGGCTGATGGAAGACCACCTGCGCCGGAACGGCCAGCGAAACAAAGCCGAGGTGGTGTTTGCTTCGGCCGGGGCCGCCATTTTTGGCATTCCCCGTTACCGGGAAGCCCTGGAAAAACTGCTGAAAGCCAGGGGGGTGAAAACCCTGTTTGGCCATAACCTGGTGGCGGTCGATGCCCGCAACCATGTGGCCACCTTTGAAACCATGGACACCAAACAGCGGGTGACCCTGAAATTCGACATGATCCACGTCACCCCCCCCCAAAGCGCCCCGGATTTTATCAAAAAGAGCCCCCTGGCTGGAGAGGGCGGCTGGATTCCCGTGGACAAGCACACCACCCAGCACGTGAAATACCCCAATGTGTTCGCCCTGGGCGACGCCACCAACATGCCTTGCTCTAAAACCGGGGCGGCCATTCGCAAGCAGGCCCCCGTGCTGGTGAACAACCTGCAACGGCTGATGATGGGCCAACCCCTGAACCCTGGCTACGACGGCTATGCCTCTTGCCCACTGGTGGTGACCCACAACAAGGTCATCATGGCCGAGTTTGGCTACGACGGGAAAATCATGGAAACCTTTCCCATTGCCCAGAACAAACCCCGCTATTCCATGTATTTGGTGAAGCGTTATCTGCTGCCCAAGCTGTATTGGGACTTCATGATGAAGGGCCGGGCGTAAAACCTACCCATCCCGCCAGCAGGCCCTGCTGGCGGGGGTTGGGCTGGCTTGGAGACACAAGGAAGCCCGCCCCTTTTACCCCTGTTTCAATGTTCATTGCCTTCTTCATCTCCCCCTATCTTCTTATCCCACGATGATCTATCTGCAAGCTTCCCTTGGTTTGGCGGCCTTTTGCGGCATGGCCTGGCTGCTGAGCGAAAACCGCCGGGCGGTGCGCCCCCTGCCCATCGTTGCTGGCATTGGCGTGCAGTTGGTACTGGCCCTGGTGCTGCTGAAGGTGCCCTGGGTGCAGGGGTTCTTTTTGCTGCTGAACAATGGGGTGGCGGTGCTGGAGCGGGCCACCCTGGCGGGCACTGGCTTTGTGTTTGGCTACCTGGGGGGCGGCCCCCTGCCCTTCGCTGAAACCCTGCCGGGGGCCACGTTTATTTTGGCCTTCCGGGCCCTGCCCCTGGTGCTGGTGGTCAGCGCCCTGTCGGCCCTGCTGTTTCACTGGAAGGTGCTGCCCTGGGTGGTGAGGGGGTTTGCCCTGGCCCTGAAAAAATCTTTGAACATGGGGGGTGCCCTGGGGTTTGGCACGGCCTCCACCGTGTTTCTGGGCATGGTCGAAGCCCCCCTGCTGATCAAACCCTATCTTAGCCGCATGACCCGGGGAGAGTTGTTCGTGCTGATGACCGTGGGCATGGCCTCCATCGCCGGAACGGTGATGGTGCTGTACGCCTCTATTTTGACCCCCGTGCTGCCCAATGCCCTGGGAGAAATCCTCACCGCCTCGCTGTTGAGCGTTCCCGCCGCGGTGGTCATCGGGCGCATTCTGGTGCCAGACAACTCCCCCCACACCGAAGCCGACAAGCCCCTCCCCCGCCTGGACAACTCCGCCATGGAGGCCGTGGCCCGGGGCACCGCCGAGGGCCTGACCCTGCTGCTGGGCATCATTGCCATGCTGGTGGTTATGGTGGCCCTGGTGGCCCTGGTGAACGAAGGGCTGGCGGTGCTGCCCATGGTGGACGGCCTGCCCCTCACCCTGCAACGCATGCTGGGCTGGGTCATGGCGCCGCTGGTGTGGCTGGCGGGCATTCCCTGGGCCGAGGCCCCCACCGCCGGGGCCCTGATGGGAACCAAAACCGTGCTGAACGAACTGCTGGCCTACCTGGACATGGCCCGGCTGCCCCCGGAGGCCCTCTCTCCCAAAAGCCGTCAAATTATGGTGTATGCCCTATGCGGCTTTGCCAACCCCGGCAGCCTGGGCATTCTCATCGCTGGCCTGGGGGCCATGGCCCCCGAACGCCGGGGGGAGATTGTCTCCATGGGCTGGCGGGCCGTGGCGGGGGGAACCCTGGCCACCCTGATGACCGGCGCCGTGGTGGCTTTGATGTAGAGGGGGGTGAATCAGCCAGCGGGCTGGTCACCTTGAGTCAAATTCGCTTATAGGCTATAATTTACCCGTGAAGAAGAATCCCCATGAAACGATTCGAAATCGTTCATTTCATCACGGAAGACGGAAAAGATTTGTTTCAGGATTGGCTGGACCGCATTCGAGACAACAAGGCGCGGGCCGCAATTATCATGCGTGTGATCCGTCTAGAGGCGGGGAATCCCGGTGACCATAAATCGTTGCGGGATGGGATATTGGAATTGCGGATTGATGTGGGTGCGGGTTATCGGGTGTATTACGCCAGAATGGGAGAGAAACTCATCCTGCTAACCTGCGGGGGCCATAAAAAATCTCAATCCCGAGACATCAAAAAAGCCGTTGAACTGCTTAAAAACTGGGAGAAACGCCATGGCGAAGACCCATCGTTCTCACGAGGACGCCACCATTGAGATGTTTCAAAAAGACCCCGAGTTGGCGGCCGAGTATTTAAACACCGTTTTGCAAGATGGAGACGAAACCGACTTGATGCTGGCGTTGCGTTATTTAAGCAAAGCCTTTGGCGGTGTGGCCGAAATCGCTCGCAAAGCCGAAATCAACGCCAACACGCTTTATCGTACCCTCTCCGAGCGGGGCAACCCGGAAATGAAAACCCTTTCCGCCATTCTAAAACCCATGGGAATGCGCCTAGCCGTAAGGCCCCTGGAGCGGCCCCGTAAATCCATCCGCCCCACCAAAAAAGCATCCGGGGCTTGAATCTTCCGACCCCTGCCGAGAGATGCTTGCTTCCGTCACATGCCATGGAGATTTATTCAGTCAGCGGGCTGGCTTCTGGCGCCGCCCGGTGCGCCTCCACATACCAAACGGCCCGATAGACCGTGATGGATGGGTAAAGATAGAACTCGACAAACACCCCCCAAAAGGTCTGACCCTCCACCCATCCCCCTGCCGCCAGCAATACCCCAGCGATAAAAAATATCACACACCATAGAGCCGCACGTGGAGAGCCTGCCCGGCGAAACCAAATGAACGCGAATAGAAACAAAACATTCGAAACCTTTGGAACAAACAAAATAGATAGTATGATTTGGGCCAATTGAAAATCCACATGCCCAACAAACATCGAGATAAAAATGGGGACCAGATTAAAGGCATACAACATCAGATTCAGCACCAACATATAAGACAAAAATTCGCAGGAAGACTGTATGACTTTCTCTGCCTCCATCGGGCTAGCGAATTGGGGCCAAAGCATTCTCTTCCAATTGGAAAGGTTGCTCCCTTTGATCTGTTTCTCGTTTGCGGTCATGGCCCCCCCCACGTGGGTTAAATTCGTCGAATTCTCTGGTTTCCCCATCCATATCACCCTTCCCCTCCCCCGTTCAACCGATATTCCGCCCCTCTGCCCGAACTGCCAGCGGCCAGCGTTTGATGTATGATGGAACGCTTTCCCTATTTCTCCATTTATCCACCCCCCCGTTGAGAGCGCCCTGATGGACACCTCCCCGCTTTACCAACCAGGCCTAACGGTGGCGCTGGCGCTGGCCCTGGGCATGGCGGCCCAAGTGCTGGCCCAGCACCTAAGGCTACCGGGGATTGTGCTGCTGTTGGGGGCGGGGGTGTTGTTTGGCCCGGACGGGCTGGGGGTGATCTTTCCTGGGGCCTTGGGGCCAGCGCTGAACGTTTTAACCGGGCTGGCCGTGGCGGTAATTTTGTTCGAGGGGGGGATGAACCTGAAGTTTGGGCGGATGAAAACCTCCCAGCGCTCCATTCGGCAGTTGATTGTGTTGGGCGGGGCCATCACCACCATTGGGGGGGCCCTGGCCGCCCACGCCATTTTGGGGTGGAGTTGGGAGACCTCGGCTTTGTTCGGCACGCTGGTGATGGTGACCGGCCCAACGGTGATCAACCCCCTGCTGAAGCGGCTGAAGGTGAAGCACTCGGTGGCCACGGTGCTTTCAGCAGAAGGGCTGCTGCTCGACGCCATTGGGGCGGTGGTGGCCACGGTGGCGTTGGAGGCCGCCCTGAACCCGGCCCATGGCAGCCCCCTGCTGTGGGCTTGGGACGTGGTGGCCCGGTTGGGCTTTGGGGCGCTAACCGGGGGCTTGGCCGCCCTGGTATTGATCAACTTGTTCCGTCTGCCCCACTTAATCCCCGAGGGCATCCAGAATGTGTTCACCCTGTCGGTGGTGCTGGCCCTGTTCCAGGGGTCGAACGCCATCATGCCAGAAAGCGGCATCGCCGCCGTCACCATGGCGGGGATTATCGTGGGCAATCTAAGCACCCGAGGCCTGCGGAATTTGATTGAGTTCAAGGAAGAGCTGACCGTGCTGCTGATTGGGATGCTGTTCGTGCTGCTGGCGGCGGATGTCCGCCTGGAGCAGGTGATGGGGCTGGGTCTTCCCGGGTTGTGGGTGGTGCTGGCGCTGTTGTTCTTGGTGCGCCCGGTGGCGGTGCTGGCCGGAACGTGGTCGTCTCGCCTGAATTGGAAAGAACGGGTGTTCGTGGGTTGGATTGGCCCCCGTGGCATTGTGGCCGCTGCTGTGGCTTCTTTTTTCTCCGCCTCCCTCACCGAAAAAGGCCTGCCCGGCGGCCACGAATTGCGGGCTCTGGTGTTTCTCGTCATCGCGGTGAGCGTGGTGCTGGCCGGCTTAACGGGTGGGCTGGCGGCGGGAGTGCTGGGGCTGCGGCGGCCCAGCCAGTTGGGGTGGGTGATGCTGGGGGCCCACGAGCTGGCCAGGGCCGTGGCGGTGTTGTTTCGGCAGGCGGGCCAAGAAATGGTGCTCATCGACTCCAACGCCCAGCACTGCCAAGCCGCCCAAGAAGAAAACCACCGGATCATTTACGGCAATGGCCTGGAAAGCACCACCCTGCTGCGGGCGGCCATAGACTCCCGCCGGGGGGCCCTGGCCTTAACCGCCAACGACGAGGTGAATTATCTGTTCACCCAAAAAGTCAGGGAAGAAACCCGTGAGATTTCGTTGTATTCGGCCCTGAAAACCAACACGGTTTCTCTCACCGTAAAAATGCTGCGCCAAGCCGGTGCCGACGCGCTGTTTGCCGGAACCACCGATGTGGAAACATGGAACCTGCGGTTTATCCGAGGGCAAGTATTCACCCAGGTTTGGAAACGCACCGGAGACTCCCCAACAGGGGGCCAAGCCGGAGGGCTGATCAAAGCCTATCCCGGAACCGGGCTACTGATCGTTGCGCTGAAACGAAACGAAGACCTGCGGCCCATTGGGGACTCCCTGCAATTCAAACCGGGCGATGAAATCACCTGCTTTGTGCTAGAATCGGAAAGCAACGCGGTGCAGCAATTTTTACAACAAGCCGGTTGGTCCCTGCTGCCGGAACACCCGGCTTAACGGCCAGCCATTGGCGAAAGCCTATCACTCAAGTTTCGGGGGAATGACATGACTGGAATGGAGGCGGCAGCCACCCCATCGGGGTTTACCGAGCCGTTCAACGCGTTCACCCACTTGATTGGGGCGGGGATTTTTTTGGCGTGGGCGGTGCTGCTGGTGATGAGGGGCCGGGGGGGGCCAGACATTTTGGGGGGGGGCCAGGGCCGGCGCCAGAGCCAACGCCGGGGCAAGGCCGACGCCGCCCGAGAGAAGAAGCTGCGGATGGCCGCCCTGAGCGTGTTTGGCTTGGCCGCCGTGACCCAACTGCTGGCCAGCGGCATTTACCACCTGCTGGAAAAAGACCACCTGCCCCGAATCATCATGCAGCGGGTAGATCACTCCGCCATCTTCTTCCTGATCTTGGCCTCCTTCGTTCCGCTCCACACCATCTTGTTCCGGGGGTGGCGCCGCTGGGGGGTGCTGTCGGGGATGCTGATCCTCACCAGTTCCGGCATGGCCATCTCCGCCGTGTTCCTTGACATCATCCCCGACTGGGTCAGCACCACGGTCTATGTGTCCATCGGCTGGGTGGGGGGCTACAGCGCCTACCTGCTGCACCAGCGCCACCACTGGGGGTTCATTCTGCCCCTGGTGTGGGGGGGCGTGGCCTACACCATCGGCGGGGCCATGGAATTCCTGCGCTGGCCAGTGGTGGTAAAGGGTGTGGTGGAAGGCCACGAAATGTCTCACCTGGCTGTGCTGGCCGGGCTGACCTTTCACTTTTGGTTCACTTGGTCCTTTGCCAAAGGAGAACCCCAGGGCGGCGTTGGAAAAGCAAAAGGGAGAAGAGCACATTAAACCTGGGATAAGAGCCCCGCACCGGGCTGGGCTAAAGCCACTCTATTGCCCCTAACTCTCTGCCCACTTCCCTTCTTTGCTATTTTTTCCCCATTTTTCGGTAACCTGTCATCCAACTTGTCGCCCCACCGGTGACTCAACCCAAAACCCAATCCGTGCCCCAACCTATGACGCAACCTGTCAGCGTAAACCTTGCCCGGCACTACACCTGGGGCCAAGCCTGCGACGGCTGGGTTCTGGTGGGCCGAGACGACCTGCAAATCATCGAAGAGCGAATGCCCCCCGGCGCCACCGAGGAGCGCCACTACCACCAGCAGGCCCGGCAGTTCTTTTATATTCTTGCGGGTCACGCCCTGCTGGAGGTGGAAGGCGCGGCCCATGAACTGACCACCGGGCAGGGGCTGGAGATTGCCCCCGGCCAGGCCCACTGCATCAAAAATATCTCCGGGCAGGATGTCCGATTTCTGGTGGTCAGCCACCCCAAAAGCCATGGGGATAGGGTACTCATACCTCCTGCGCCCCCCTTCCCCCCGGCCCCGCCCGGATGATACACCTAAATGGGGGGAGCAGTCCGGTATTCGCGCGGGGGTTGGAAGGGGGAGCCGACAGAAATGAAGTAAAAATGAAGGAAAGAAGAAGGATAGAAAAGAATCGAGATCGTCAGGGCAAACAAGCAGAAAAGAGAGCATAGGCAGCAAGAATCACCAGTAAAAAGAAGCACGTATCAGAAGGGGCATGGCAAGCGGATGAACATTCTGGTGATCGGCGGGGGGGGGCGGGAACACGCCCTGGTCTGGAAACTGGCCCAAAGCCCCCGGGTAAAGGCCCTGTTCGCCAGCCCCGGAAGCGATGCCATGGCCCCACTGGCCCGTTGTGTGCCGCTGGATTTGGGCCAGGGAGGAAAGGATGTTATTTCGTTTGCCCAACGGGAACAAATTGACCTGGTGGTGGTGGGGCCAGAAGGCCCCCTGGTGGAAGGTCTGGCGGACCGACTAACCGAGGCCGGGGTGCGGGTGTTTGGCCCCAGCGCCGCGGCGGCCCGGCTGGAGGGTTCCAAGGCGTTTTCCAAAGATTTCATGGCCCGCCACGGCATCCCCACGGCGGGCTATCGCACCTTCGACCAACCCCAGGCAGCCCTGGACTGGCTGGCGGCCAACCCCGGACCCCGGGTGGTGAAAGCCGATGGTTTGGCGGCGGGCAAGGGGGTAAGCGTGTGCCACACCCCAGCCGAAGCCGCCCAGGCGGTGCGGGCCATGATGGTAGACAAAGCCTTTGGCCAAGCCGGGGCCCGCGTGGTGCTGGAAGACCTGCTGGTGGGCCAAGAGGCCAGTTACTTTGTGATCTGCGATGGCCGGGATTTTGTGGCCCTGCCCCCCTGCCAAGACCACAAGGCGGTGAACGATCACGACCAGGGGCCCAACACTGGCGGCATGGGGGCCTATTGCCCCGCCCCGGTGATCACGGCGGCGGTGGAGCACAAAATTCAACAGCAGATCGTGGCCCCCACCCTGGCGGGCATGGCGGCAGAGGGGCACCCTTACCGGGGCTGCCTGTTTGTGGGGCTGATGATCTCTCCCCAGGGAGAACCCCGGGTGATTGAATACAACTGCCGCTTCGGCGACCCGGAATGCCAGCCGCTGATGATGATGCTGGACGTGGACCTTGCGGAACTGTTAGACCAAGCCGCCACCGGAAAACTGGGAGAAAGGCTGGCTGGTGTACAGGCAGATCGGCCAGAACATGGACGAGTGCCTGCCGGTACCGGCATCCCAATCCGCGCGGGCAGCGCCGCCTGCGTGGTGATGGCCTCCCAGGGGTATCCGGGTCCCTTTGCCAAGGGGCTGGCCATTCACGGATTGGAAAACCTTGCCGACCAACCGGACCGGGTGGTGTTCCATGCGGGCACCCGCCGGGCGCAGCCAAACAACAACGCGGAAGAAGGCTGGCAAACCCAGGGGGGCCGGGTGCTGGGGGTCACCGCCCGGGGAGATACCCTGGCCCAGGCCCTAGACAAAGCCTACGCCGCCGTGAAGGAAATTCATTGGGAAGGTGCCCATTACCGAACCGACATTGGCAAGAAAGCCCTTTAATGAACACCCAAACCCTGCCGTGAACCAACAACCCAAGAAACCATCATGAGCACACCCGCCCGACCCAAACTCAACGTAGCCATACTGCTGGGGTCCGCCAGCGACCTGCCCATTGCCAAAAAGGCCGCCGACACCCTGGACCAACTGGGGCTGGGGCACGAAACGGCGGTGGCCTCGGCCCACCGCACCCCGGAGCGGGTGCGGGCGTTTATCCACAAGGCGGAGGAAGCCGGGGCCGAGGTGTTCATTGCCATGGCGGGCATGGCGGCGGCACTGCCGGGGGTGGTGGCCGCCGAAACCCTGCGGCCGGTGATCGGCGTTCCCATTTCTGGCGGGGCCCTGGGGGGGGCCGACGCCCTGTACTCCATTGCCCAAATGCCCCCCGGCATTCCGGTGGCCACCGTGGCGGTGGATGGCGGGGTCAATGCCGCCGTGCTGGCGGCCCATGTGCTGGGGGTGAAGTACCCAGAGGTGCGGGCGGCCCTGGCCGCATGGCGCCAGGCCCAGGCCCAAAAAGTGGCCGAAGCCCACCGGGCGGCGGGGCTGTCTGGGTTAATCTAAGTTCCGAAGCCCCATGACTCACAGCCAGCGGAGATTTGTTTCCTCCGTTTGGCTGGGTCAGCCGTTCAGAAGCCATCACGGTATCTTTCATCCATAAAAATATTCACCGGGCAAGGAGCCCCATGACCCCCATCTCCGCCAACCGCCCACCCGAATCCTCCAAGGACTCCCTGGTGGTCTCCAACGTTTCCGACGCCTCCTTTGCCCTGGATGTGGCCTTTAACTTTGGCCAGAAGACCGACATCTCTGACCTGATCTCTCTGCGGAACTTTCCCAACACCGAGTTCTGCCCGCGTTTTATGGGAGACGAGAAGAACCTGGAGACCATCGGCCAGGGGCTGGCCGGAAAAACCATCTACCTGTTGTCCAATTCCTCGCCCCATTACTCCCGCAACGAGCTGGCCTTTCGCAACCTGCTCATCGCCTCCGCCGCCAAAGAAAACGGCGCCAAGCGGGTGGTGCTGGTGGAACCAGACCTGTTCTTTTCGGCCCAGGACCGGGGGCCTCATTTTTCTCAACACCCCCAAATGGCCACCCCCCAAGACCGCAAGAAATTCGACGGCCAGCCCTTCACGGCGAAACTCTACGCCCGTCTGCTCCGCCAAGCTGGCGTGGACCAAGTGGTCACCGTGCACAACCACAAGCCCAAGGTGCTAGAGGCCATCTACCGAGAGGTCTATCAAGGTTCGGGAGAAGCCTTTCCCCTGCTGAACCTGGACATCGCCCATATCGTGGCCAACTACATCCGCAAGACCGTCTCCATGGAAAAAAACGGGGCCAACCTGGGGTTCGTGGCCCCCGACCAGGGTGCTGAAACCTTCGTGAACCGGGTGCGGGAGTTCACCGGCCTCACCGACTCCATTCAGGTCACCCTGGAAAAGAAACGCTCCGGCCCCCGCCACGTGGAACTTTCTCTGCCCCAGGGGGCCCAGGCCCTGAAAGGCCGCTCGGTGTTTATTTTGGACGATATGGTGCGCACCGGCTCTACCATTGGCCAAACGGTGCGCCTGCTGGCCGAAGACGGCAACATTGCCCCGGCGGAAATCTTTTTTTACTGCACCCACACCTATATTTCAGAGGAAGGCCGGGAAAACCTGAACTCCCCCTTTCTCACCGAGTTCATTACCACCAACACCCTGCCCAACGTGCTGAACCGCGACGACCAGGGCCGCCTGCGCAAGAAAATCGTGGTGCTGAAAATTGCCCACTGGATTGCCGATGCCCTGGAAAACTGCCTGGAGGGCGGAGAAAACCCGGCGGAACGTTACGGCCAGGAAGCCGTGGCCTTTGCCGACAGGCTTTACCTGCAAGATTACTCCTCGCGCAACACGCGCCACGCCCTGCGCGCCCAGGACCAACTGAGCCTGCCGTTGCGCAACGCCTGACGGCATTTGACTCCCCCGGCAAAAGGGCGTAGAAGTTCTTTCATGGCAGGAATTCTGTTTAACCCTTTTTCGGCGAGGCCATATGCGGACCGTTGAGTTTTTTGCTCCCCTGGTAGGACGGGTGTTTTTGGGCATCCTGTTTTTATTCATGGGTTACGGAAAGATCATGGGATGGGATATGCAGATCAATTATATGTCTAGCAAAGGGCTAAACATGGGCACCCCGGTGCTGCTGGGGGCCGCCATGGCCATTGAATTGCTGTGCGGCGCCGCCCTGGTGGTGGGATTCCGGGTGAAGGAGGCCTCCCTGATTCTGTTCCTGTTCCTCGGTATGGTCACCGTGCTAATGCACGCCTTCTGGAACAGCCAAAACCCCATGGAAGCCATCAGCTTCATGAAAAACCTGGGCATCATGGGCGGGTTGATGATGCTGGCGGCCCACGGTCCCGGCCCCCACGTGGTCAAACGGTAAACCAGCGGTGTTCTCTGTTTGTTTGTCTTCCACCTCCCGGCCATATGGTCCGGGAGGTTTTTTTTTGGAGTAAATTTAGCATCGGATTTTAATTGAAAGGGAAAGGAAAGATTTTGATTGGGGGGCTTCGCCCCCCACGATCAACAAAGACATATTGGATTTTTCAAGGTGATTTCGATAGGATGGGGACAGATTCAGGGTTCCAGCCTTTCCCGAACACAGGAGGCTCATCCCCACCGCCAGGGGGGAACCCATTCCTTCCTCCTGTCCGACTTCCCCTGGCCTGCGGGATTTCATGGAAAAGGAGACCATATGAACCGTTCAACTTCCAGCCTGGCCAAGCTCGCAGGAATCCTCTGGCTGTTCCTGGCCCTTCCCGTTCTTCCCCCCAGTGTCTTCGCTCTGCCCGTAGAAAAAGCCGTTCTCACCGCTCCACCCATGGTTCCCCCGCCCATCACCCGCAACACCCCCGCCAAGGTGGTGGTGGACCTCACGGTGATCGAGCAAGAGGGTGACTTCGGGGATGGGGCCAAGTATGTCTTCTGGACCTACGGTGGATCCGTTCCCGGCACGTTTATCCGGGTGCGGGAAGGCGACACGATCGAAATGACCCTGGAGAACAAGGGCGATTTCCCCCACAACATTGACCTGCACGCGGTGACTGGCCCCGGCGGTGGAGCCAAAGCCACCATCACCGAAAGCGGGAAGAAAACCCGGTTCTCGTTCAAAGCCCTGAACCCGGGGTTGTATGTGTATCACTGCGCTCTGGCCCCAGCCGTTCCACAGCATATCGCCAACGGCATGTATGGGTTGATCTACGTTCAACCGGCAAAGCCGTTGAAAAAAGTGGATCACGAATATTACGTGATGCAGGGCGATTTCTACACAGACAAACCCTTCGGTAAACCAGGGATGCATAATTTTTCCCTGGACAACGCCCGGGATGAGCACCCCACCTATGTGTTGTTCAACGGTGCCACCAACGCCCTCACTGGCCCCAAAGCCCTGAAGGCCAAAACCGGCGAAACCATCCGGCTGTTCGTGGGGGTGGGGGGGCCTAACCTCACCTCGTCCTTCCACGTCATCGGAGAAATTTTCGATACGGTGTACCCGGAGGCGGGCTCCCTGGCCAACAAAAACGTGCAAACCACCCTCATTCCGGCGGGTGGGGCGGCCATTGTGGAGTTCAAAGTGGAAGTACCGGGAACCTATCTGCTGGTCGATCACTCCCTCAGCCGGGTGTTTCAGAAAGGGCTGATCGGACACATCGTGGTGGAGGGGAAACCCAACCCGGCGGTGTTTGAGCCGTTGCAGGTGAAATAATTTGCTGAACCGTGTTCCAGCACCCCTCCCTTCGGTTGTGGGGGAGGGGTGTTTTATTTTCAAATGAATCGAATTGGAAAAGTTAAGCGTTTGCTTTGGTCTTCAACAGCACCCACACCCACCAGCACCTCTCCGCCCGCCTCCCAACAGTACCTCTCCCCCCTGCCCCCGCCAGGGGGCAGGGGAGAGATGTGGTTGGGAATCACTCGAAGCCGCGATGCTATGCGCTTGCATCCGTCCAGTCTTCATCAACCGAGCGGTTGAATTGAATAACCGATGGATTCGAGTCTTTCCCCTCCCTGATTGGGGAGGGGATGCCCCCGCCAGGGGGCAGGGGAGAGGTGTGGTTGGGAATCACTCGAAGCCGCAATGCTATGCGCTTGCATCCGTCCAGTCTTCATCAACCGAGCGGTTGAATTGAATAACCGATGGATTCGAGTCTTTCCCCTCCCTGATTGGGGAGGGGATGCCCCCGCCAGGGGGCAGGGGAGAGGTGTGGTTGGGAATCACTCGAAGCCG